>Ga0214166_1000237_pt1 | contig 29009 bp, 39 predicted proteins | sample TroBogepilimnion_27_FD_153005 | JGI IMG/M metagenome (GOLD analysis project Ga0214166, IMG submission 153005) | Freshwater microbial communities from Trout Bog Lake, WI - Practice 18AUG2009 epilimnion v3 | ecosystem: Environmental > Aquatic > Freshwater > Lake > Epilimnion/Euphotic zone ...
AGTGAATTTCATGGCGACTCCAAAAGGGGATTTTTTACTAATTCTACATAAAAAAGATTGCACAAAAATAATAAAGTAGTAAACTACCGATATCTGGGTGATTACCTGTACCGGACTGCCCCAGCAGACGATGCAACGATTGGTACGGGAACTTTTGCATAAGGATTACAACATGGCACGCTCTACCTTTTCCGGCCCGATTCTATCGGGTGACAACCGTTTTGGCCCACAACGCGACGTTGGCTACACACTTTTAAGTCAAGCAGCTCTTCTTGACTTTTCTGTAACATCTAATGCTACCGCTGGTTATGGTGGCGCATCTGGTCAGTTTGTTTCTTCAAACAACGTACCTAACATCAATGCAACTATTTATGTACCACAAGCCGGTGTTCCACAAACACCAACAGTTTCTGCCCCAACTGCAGATGCTACCGGTACTAACTACCGTGGCGTAGTATTTTATTTGCCAGTAGGCTCTTCAATCCAAGAAGTTTTGATTGATAACATTCTCCAGCCAACTGATGGTACAACTGCTGTTACAGCAATCCAACCATACATTTCTAACAACTTTGCTACCTCTGCTGGTGTATATGCAACCTCTGCATCTATTACTGGTTCTAGCATTGGTCGTACTGCAGCAACATTTACTACTGCTCAATATGCAGCAGCATTATCTACAACTGCTGATGTTCAAAACACTAACTGGCCTAACATTGCTGAGCCAGCATTCTTCTCTCAAGTTGTTGTTACATTGAAAATGACCGTTGCTTTGTTGACATCTGTTAATGCTGGTAAGTTAGCTGTGACTGTTCGTTATGTTCAGCCAGATACCAATATTGGTAATAGTACAACCTACCCATACGGTAACTTTGATTAATTAATCGAATAAATGGGGCGCACAGCTGAAGGTCGTTGCGCTTAAACGAGTGTCCTTAACACCGCCCTTTTTTTAAAACTTAGGAGATTAATTATGATGCAAACCGATGTTTCAGCTTCGTATAACACAACTTCGCCAGCTAATATTACGTCTAATAGACAACGCTTAAAAGGTTTTGCTTATTTAGGCGCAGGTTCAGCTGGAATGATTACATATACAGATACTGTTACAGGCACTATTCTTTACAAAATGGCTGTTTCTGCGGGTGATACATACACTATTAATTTAATTTTACCGGGTGAAGGTATTTTAGCTCTTAATGGGCTAACACTTACTTTTAGCGGCTTAGTTTATATCACTACTATTTATGGCTAAGAAAAAAAGTGTCTCGCTTGCAGTCGGTCGTGGTGAGAAGTTACCTGTATCAAAAGGTGCAGGTTTAACTGCTAAAGGCCGTGCTAAATACAACGCAGCAACTGGCTCGCATCTAAAAGCACCACAGCCCGAAGGAGGGTCTCGTAAGAAATCTTTCTGCGCTAGAATGTCTGGGATGCCGGGTCCAATGAAAGATGAAAAAGGTCGCCCGACTCGTAAGGCGGCTAGTTTGAAACGATGGAAGTGTGGAACAAAATGAACAACATTGATCCAATTTCAACGGCTAGAGAATTAGCTACTCATGCTAACGACATTGAACATTTGCAGGCTGACATGGACAAGATGGTCAAAGAAATGCAGGAAATTAAAACTGCTATCCAGTCTATTGAAAAGACTTTGGCTCATGCCCATGGTGGTTGGAAAACAATGATGATGGTAGGCGGCGCATTTGCATTAATTGGCGCAATTCTAGCCAATTTGTTTCAAGGTTTTTGGAGTAAGTAATGCCAAGTAGTTCGGCTAAGCAACATCGTTTTATGGAAGCAGTGGCTCATAGCAAGTCTTTTGCTAGCAAAGTAGGGGTTCCACAGTCTGTGGGACAAGATTTTAGTAAAGCCGATAAAGGCAAAACTTTTAAAAAAGGTGGAATTATGAAAATGAAAGAAACTATGGGCCCTAAAGGTATGGGTTCTGATGTTGAAAAGGGTTCTAACAAGAACACTAAATTTGGTCAAAGCGCTGTTCAAAAGCGTGGTCTAACTAAGGGTACAAACCTTGGCGATACAGGCCCGTCTGAAGGCATTATGACTGGTGGTATGAAAAAAGGCGGCAAAGCTAAAGTTAAGAAAATGGCTTCTGGCGGTTCTGCTTCTTCACGTGCTGACGGTATTGCTCAAAAAGGCAAAACCAAAGGTAAGTTCTGCTAATCATGGCATACCAAGAAACTCCTGAAGAAAAGCAAAAGCGCCAAGCTAAGGAAGCTGATTGGGCTGCTAAAGGCAAAGCGGCTGAAGCTAAGCAAGACTACGAGGTTGTTGGATCTCGTGGCGATGCTGCTCGTAAGGGCATGGAAGAAGGTCGCATGGATGCAATGGGCAATGCCTATAAAAAAGGTGGAAAGATTATGGAACATAAACATCATATGGAACACATGAAACAGCACGCTGCTGGTCATAAACATGAGCAAGATAAAGCAGCTGAGCATAAGCAGTCTCATAAGATGCACCATGAGCATGTAAAAGCTATGTGCGGCGGTGGCATGTCTTACGGTAAAAAGGCTAAGTAATGAGAGCCAGTCGAGGGATGGGCGACATTAACCCGTCTAAGATGCCTAAGGCAAAAACGATTGTTCGTAAGGACAATCCAAACGATGTTACTACCTATAAAAAAGGTGGTGAGGTCTGGGATAAGCCACGCCCAAAAGGACTTGGTAAGCCCAAAAAGATGTCAGCAGCTAAAAAATCTAGTGCGAAAGCAATGGCTAAAGCTGCTGGTAGACCATACCCCAACCTAGTAGATAACATGAGAGCTGCGAGGAAAAAATAATGTCAGAAAAATGGATTCAAAAAGCCATCAAAAAACCCGGTGCGTTGCGTAAATCGCTAGGTGTTAAAGCTGGAGAAAAGATTCCGTCCAGCAAACTAGCTGCAGCTGCAAAGAAACCCGGCAAGATGGGTAAGCGGGCTAGGCTGGCGGAAACCTTGAAAGGGATGAAGAAATGAAAAAGCATATTGTTAAAGCGTTGAAGTGGGCATTAAGCAAGTTCGAAGATAGAACTGCTGAAATTGCTGCGTGGCCCTTCCCAGCGCCAGAGCCTGTAAAGAAGAAAGTGATAGTTCCTAAGGCTACAACCGTAGCCAAAAAAGCTACAGCTAAAAAGACAACTAAAAAGGCTAAGTAATGTCTACTACAGGAACCACATCGTTTAACCTCGACATGGGGGATTTAATCGAAGAAGCCTTCGAGCGTTGTGGTTCGCAATCTCGCACAGGTTATGACTATAGAACTGCTCAGCGTAGCGTCAACTTAATGACGATTGAATGGGCTAATAGAGGCATTAATCTTTGGACTGTAGAACAAGGTCAGATTCCAATTAATATCAATGGTGGGCAGATTAGTTACCCTATCCCTGTGGATACTATTGATTTATACGATCATGTGATTCGTACTGGCGCTGGACAAAACCAAGTAGATATTAATATCACCCGCATTTCTGGCGATGACTACCTCACCATCCCTACTAAAAATGCCTATGGTCGCCCTATTCAGATTTGGATTGACCGCCAGTCTGGTAACGTGGATTCTATTCCTACGACTACGCTAGCTGCAAATGCGACCGCTACTGATACTACCTTAACTGTTGTAGATGCTTCTAATCTGCGTAGCCAAGGTTTTATTAATATTGGTTCTGAGACCATCCTCTACCAGAATATCTCTGGTAACCAGCTATTAAACTGCTACCGGGGGCAAAACAATACAACCGCAACTGCTCATACCAGTACTACAGGGGTATATGTAAACTACCTGCCTAACGTCAATATCTGGCCCACTGGCACCCCCGGTACTCAATACACCCTTATTTACTGGCGCATGCGTCGTCTGCAAGATGCGGGCACTGGCGTGAATACCCAAGATATCCCATTCCGGTTTATACCTTGCCTAGCGGCTGGATTAGCTTTCTATATGTCCCAGAAGATTGTGGGCATGGATTTAACCAGAGTGCCGTTTTTAAAAGCTGAATATGAGGAACAGTTTAAGTTAGCTGCAGACGAGGACCGTGAAAAGGCGGCGCTTCGTTTTGTGCCACGCAATTTGTACTATTCTAGGTAACCATGCCAAGTAAGTTTTCCTCTGGTAAGTTTGCAATCGCCGAGTGTGACCGCTGCGACCAGCGGTACATGCTTAAAGACTTGCGTATCCAGACTTTAAAGACCAAACCCTACAGAGTTAAGGTTTGCAAGACTTGCTGGGACCCAGATCATCCTCAGTTACAACTAGGTATGTACCCTGTAAACGACCCACAAGCTGTACGGGAGCCTCGTCCTGACGTATCATATTACTCTGGCGGATCTACTGGGTTATATACGTCTCAAACTGCTAGCAATAATGTTAACAATGCGGGATATCCTTCGGATGGTAGTAGGCAGATTCAGTGGGGGTGGAACCCTGTGGGCGGGGCAAGTGCTTTTGATAGGTATTTAACACCAAATAGCTTGATCCCAGTTATAACAGTCGGTACAGTAACAATAGTAACTACTTAGGAGTTTAAAATGGCAATGCAAAAACAACGCGGTATTAAAACTGGCGAACCCTTTGAACCAAAAAATGTAGAAGACAATATGAAAAAAGGCGGTAAAGTTATGAAAAAAGAATCTAAATCAGAAACAAAGAAAGAAATGGCTGCTGATAAGAAGCAAGATATAGCTATGATTAAAAAGGCATTTAAAGAACACGATAAGCAAGAACACAAGGGCGGCAAAGGCACCAAGATTACCCTTAAAAAGGGTGGTGTAACTGGCAAGGCTATGCGTGCTGTTGGTCGCAATATGGCTCGCGCCAATAACCAAAGAGGTCGTTAATATGGCTATCAATAACAAACCAGCTAGCGATTACGCTAAGCCCCACACAATGTCTGGAAGCACTGATATTGATTTAGGTGTTTCAGTTGATAAAGACCCAAACACTTTACGTGCTGATGAAGTTAATCCTTCTACTGTTGCGATGACTGTATCTATTGGTAACAAGGTTCGTGGTCCTAAAACTGACGGTATTGAAACCCGCGGTAATGGTGCTGCAACTAAAGGTCGTATTGCTAGAGGTCCGATGGCTTAATGAATTACGAAACGTTATATAACTCAATTCAGTCTTACGCTGAGAACACCGAAGCGCTGTTCGTAGCTAACATTCCTGTGTTTGTGCAGGAGGCTGAAGACCGTATATATAACTCAGTAAACATTCCAGCTTTAAGGAAAAACGTTACTGGCACATTAACTGCTGGAAACCAATACATTTCCTTACCTACCGATTGGCTTGCTAACTATTCCATTGCAGTTGTAGATACTACAGTTACGCCTAACGCTTATAACTTCTTGATTAATAAGGATGTTAACTTCCTACGGGCAGCATATCCTACAGTGGTAACTACCTCTGGTACATATCAAGGAACCCCCGGAACTTTGCCTAAGTATTACGCATTGTTTGGCTCCCAGTACACCAACGTCAATCAAATGACTTTAATGGTAGCCCCTACTCCAGACTCTAGCTACCCTGTGGAAATGCACTATTTCTACTACCCACCTACTATTGTTCAAGGGCAAATTAATGGCTTAAGTGCTATTACTCCCGGGGCGCTATATACCAATGGTGTATACCAAAACGTTCCATTAACAGGTGGTTCAGGTGCTAATGCAGTTGCTGATATTGTAGTTTCTGGGGGAGCAGTTACTAATGTTACCCTTACTTTTGGTGGCAATTTCTACGTTGTAAATGACGTACTTTCTTGCTCTTCTTTGGGTTCTACTGGTACAGGGTTTTCCATTAATGTAACTTCTGTATCAAATGCAACTGGAACTAGCTGGCTTGGCAATAACTATGACCCAGTATTGTTCTATGGCGCTATGCGTGAAGCTATGCTCTTTATGAAGGGCGAACAAGATTTAATTGGTTATTACGAGAATAAATACCAAGAAGCTATGGCTGAACTTAAACGTCTTGGCGATGGTCTTGAGCGTGGCGATGCTTACCGCGATGGTCAAACTAAACTTATGGTTAAAACATAATGGCTATTGTTCAAGGGTCTACCACTACTTTTGCCCAGAATTTGCTTAATGGTAATGAGGACTTTACCAACGGCACTTACTATATTGCACTCTATAACGCTAATGCTAGCTTGGACAATACGACCACAGCCTATACAACTACCAATGAAATTACAGGCACAGGGTATACGGCTGGTGGGCAACCTTTGACTATTACAGTTACGCCCACAATAGATAATACCTATAACTCTTGTTTTATATCCTTTGCTAACGCTATTTGGAACCCCGCAGCGTTTACTTGTAGAGGTGCCCTAGTTTATAATTACACGACAAAGGCAGCATGTTTTGTATTGAACTTCGGGTCAGACAAGACTTGTATTAACAGTTTTACAGTGCAATTCCCGGTGGCAAGCGCTTCGTCTGCTATTTTATCAATTAGTAGCTATACAAGTGCTACTGTTATCAGTTCTGGTGATTAAGGAGTTTTTATGCAAAATGAATTAGTAGGTTCTGGCGATTACGCTATAGCTACATTACAGGCAAATGCCGCCTCTAAAGAAAATTTAAATTCTGATGGCTACTACCACGTAGTTTGCCGTGATAAAGACGGTAATGTTAAATGGGAAGATGGTTTTGAAAACCAAGTGATGCAGGTTGGTAAGATTCTTGCCATGAATACTTTGTTGTATACCGCATCAGGGTATACCCTAGTTGGTCCATATCTTGGTTTGATTACTAGCTCTACTGGTTATTCAGCTACAGATACTATGGCTTCTCACTCTGACTGGACCGAGTTTACTAACTACACAGTTGGTGGTTCCGCAGTGCGTGGTACAGCTGTGTTTGCAACTGCTACTGGTAATAACGTAACTACTTCTGGCTCAAACGTTGTTACTAGCTCTGCTTCTGCTATTACTTACACCATCACTGGTGCAGGTGGTACAGTTGCTGGATGCTTCTTGGTAACAGGTACAGGCGCTTCTTCTACTATTAGCTCTACTACAGGTACATTGTGGAGTGCTGGTGGATTTGCTGTAGCTAAAGTAACAACTGCTGGTGACACTGTAACAGTTACATATTCGACAACTGCTACTAGCTAAGGAGTCTTAAATGACTTTCGTAGTTGCAGATAGAGTCCAAGAAAATGGAACTGTAAGTGTTGGTACTGGCTCAGTAACTCTGAGCGGTGCGGTAAACGGCTATCAGTCTTTTGCCTCTGGTATTGGTAACAACAATACTACGTACTACACCATTTATGATCCTGCTTCCTATGCTTGGGAAGTGGGTCTTGGCACCGTTACAACTGGACCAAATACATTAGCCCGTACAACCGTATATGCAAATAGTGCGGGTACTGCACCATCTAAGATTAGCTTTAGCACTTCAAATACCCTAACTGTATTTGTTACTTACCCAGCTGAAACTGCAATCTACACGGGCTCATCTGCATCACTTAATTCGGTAACAACTACTAAGTCAATTAGCAGCTCAACAAATATGGCTCCGTTTAATTACGGAACATTGAGCTATTCAGACACAGGCATATTTGCTTCTTACCAAACTAGCGTAAATAGCTACGCTCAGATGATTTTGCAGAACTCTTTAAACGGAACTGCAGCTTCTGCTGATTATATTGTTAGCTCAGATGGTGGCACAGCAACCACCAACTATGGTGACTTTGGTATTAACAGCTCCGCATATACAGGTACTGGCCCATTAAATGCTGCCAGCATGGTGTATTTGTATTCACAAAGCACTGACTTAACGATTGGTACAAATAGCTCTAACGCTATTCACTTTACGATTAACAACCAAGCAACAGATGCTATGACTATTAATACGTCTGGCTCTATTGCAATTAACGGTCAGACTGGTTCGTTAGGTCAAGTTCTTATTTCCCAAGGCTCTAGCAATCCTCCATCATGGGGTAATGCTGGTGGTAACTTAGTTGTAACTGACTTTACTGCAACTGCTGGGCAAACTACATTTAGCGTAACTTATGTAGTTGGTACTGTATCTGTATATCGCAACGGTATTAAACTTGGGTTGGCAGACTTTACCGCAACTAACGGTACTTCTGTTGTGCTATCTACTGGTGCTGTAGCTGGTGATTTGATTGAGATTCAGTCTTTCTCAACCCTAACTTTATATAGTGCAATTACATCTCAAGACTTTAGTGGTACAGGCTCACAAACTGTATTTACACTTAATACCAACCCAGCTAACTCAGCATCGCTTTTAGTTGCTATTAACGGTGTTGTACAAGACCCAGCGAACTACACAATATCTGGCAATACACTAACCTTTACAACTGCTCCAGCAACTGGTACAAATAACATCTCAACCCGTACATTGGGCGTTCCAGCTACCACTGCAGTATCATCATTCTCAGCTGGTACAACAGGCTTCTCACCAACTTCAGCAGCTTCTGGTGCAGTAACTCTTAGCGGTATTTTGAACGTAGCTAATGGCGGTACAGGCTTAACCACATTAGGCTCTGGGTACATCCCTTACGGTAACGGTACATCGGCATTTAACAGCCTGTCTACATTTAACTTTGACGGCTCAACATTATTCTCACCAAATGCTTCCCTATCTGGTAATTTAACTTTCAGTGGTACTGGGTCAAAAATCCTTGGTGACTTTACCAATACTACTTTAGCTAATCGTACAGTTATCCAAACATCAACCACTAACGGTGCTACTGGTGTTTATGTAGTTCCTAATGGCACAAGTACCGCAGCTTCTATTCAAGCATTAAACGCTGCTACCCCTACTAATGCATCTAAGATTTTAATTGCAACTAACGGATCAACAGACGTTCAGTTGGTATCAGGTATTAATGGATCAGGCACTTACTTACCACTGACATTTTGGAATGGTGGTGCTGAACAAATGCGTCTTACTACTGGTGGTTTATTGGGTATTGGCACTGCTAGCCCATCTGCAACTTTAACTGTTGGTGGTACAGGTATTGCTAATGCTACTTGGACTTCTTCTACTCGTCCTGGATCTCCTGTGGCTGGACAACAAGGCTACAACACAACAATTTCAGATTTAGAGTTTTGGAATGGTTCTGCATGGACTCGTGTACTTAACTTAAATACACCATCTACTTATGCAGTCACTTATTTAGTTGTTGCTGCTGGTGGCTCTGGTGGAACTAACGGAACAGGTTCTGGTACTCCAGGTGGTGGCGGAGCTGGTGGATATTATTCTGGTACAGCCACAGTATCTTCGGGTACAACATATACTGCATCTATTGGTGCTGGTGGTGCTCAAGTTACTACACAAAATGGGAATGGGTTTCAAGGTAGTAATTCATCTTTAATTGGCGGTGCTATTTCTTACACAGCTATTGGTGGTGGATATGGAGCTGGTGCTGGTGGCAACGCTGGTGGTAATGGTGGATCAGGTGGTGGCGGCAATAATGGTACAGGTGGTTCAGGTACAACAGGTCAAGGAAATGCTGGAGGTGCTGCATCTGGTTCGGGTGGTGGTGGAGCTGGTTCTGCTGGGCAATCAGGATCTCCTTCAGGTAATGGTGGTTCTGGATTGCAGTGGGTAGATAATATTTATTACGCTGGCGGTGGTGGAGGTGGTGGTCCAACTAGTTCCAATTCAAATGGTGGTATTGGTGGCGGTGGAGCTGGTGGTTGGACAGGCAGTTCACAAGGTACAAGCACTCCTGGTAATGCTGGAGCACCAAACACAGGTGGTGGCGGTGGAGCTGGTGCTTATCTTCCTTCTGGGCCTGGTGGTTCTGGTATTGTTGCTATCGCTTATATTTCTGATGCTCCTCGTGGACAAGGCGGTCAAGTAAGTTCGTACACCACTGGTGGGGTTACATACCAAATTCATTACTTTACATCTAGCGGTACTTATATAGGTTAATGGAGAAAATTAAATGAGTCATTTTGCAAAAGTAGTTGACGGTAAGGTTACACAAGTGATTGTGGCTGAACCTGAGTTTTTTCAAACATTCGTAGATTCAAGTCCTGGCACTTGGCTACAAACTTCATACAACACCCGTGGTGGTGTTCATTATGGTCAAGACGGAAAGCCAGATGGCGGTGAAGCATTGCGTGGTAACTACGCTGGTATTGGTTTTACATACGACCAAGCCAATGATGTTTTTTATCCACCACAGCCGTTTGCATCTTGGGTATTAAATAAAACCAATTGGACTTGGGAAGCACCCGTTGCATATCCAACAGACGGAAAAGCATACAGTTGGGATGAAGCAACCAAATCTTGGGTAGAAATTAAGGCTAAATAATGGCAACGACAATCGCATCAACAGACGTAGGCGGAACAGGTCTATCAACCGTAGGAACAAACGGTCAGGTTCTTACGTCTAATGGTACGACCCTATCTTGGCAAACACCATCTGCTGGTACTTCATTTAGTGCTGGTACAACAGGTTTTACTCCTAATACTGCAACAACAGGAACAGTAACACTTGCTGGTACTCTAAACGTATCTAATGGCGGTACTGGATTAACCTCCCTCACGACTGGATATATTCCTTTTGGGTCAGGTACAAGTGCTTTTGGAAACTCAGCTAATTTATTTTGGGACAACACCAATGGTCGTTTAGGTATTGGTACAAGCAGCCCTGCGCAAAAATTAGATGTTGCAGGAAATACTTCTTCATATAACTTTAATATTTCAGCTAACACTGGAACAGTTGGCATAGGTTCAAACAGTTATGTGCAGTTTGCAAATGGTTCTGGAACACCAGCAAATACAATGATTTTTGTTTCCAATTCTGCGGAACGAATGCGTATTGATTCTAGCGGAAATGTGATATTAACTGCAGCTGGTAACTTAAATCTAAGTAACTTAAATACTTATTCAGCAAATTCAAGCGGGTATCAAAAACTACCAAGTGGAATCATTATTCAATGGGGGACAAATAATAATACAGCTGGCTCTTGGACTACATATACATTCCCAATAGCATTTCCTAATAACTGTTATAACGTAACTGCATCACAACGATGCGGATATTATGGTGGAATTGTTTCGGGATGCGTACAAAATGGCTCACCTAGTACAACAGGATTTAACTATGCACAAAATGGCGGTGCAGACACTTTTGCATGGATTGCGATAGGAAATTAATATGTTTTATTACTCAAAATCAACTAAAGGGTTTTATACAGAAGACATTCATGGCGATAATATGCCGTCTGATGTTGTAGAAATTACTGTCGAACAACACCAAAATCTTATGGCTGGGCAAGCTATTGGCAAAGAAATTACCCCCGATAAAAATGGTAATCCAGTTTTAACTGATCCAGTAGTAACGCAAGATGTATTAGATTTTAAAGAATCGCAAAAATCAGCTATGGAAAAATTAACTGCACTTGGGTTAACACCAGATGAAATTGAAGCAGTATTGGGAATTAAATCATGACACAAGCCAATAACGTAGCTATTGAAAGCTCACAGATAAACTCTTCAGGTGTATTGACCGTCCCAGGCGGTGGTACTGGCTTGTCTACACTTACTACTGGATATATTCCTTTTGGTGCTGGCACAAGTGCATTTGGAAGCTCATCTAACTTGTTTTGGGATAACACAAACGCTCGTTTAGGTATTGGTACTTCTAGCCCTAGCGTTCCTTTGCAAACTCTTAATAGCTCTGGTGAAATTGGAGTTATAAGTTCTAGTAATGCTGGTACAAACTATGCTCTTTTAAGAACTTACAATACTAATAACTCATCAAATTTCAATGATTATGGAACAAGAAGTGATGGTAGTGCTATTATTTTTTCTAGAGCTGCCCCTACTTCTGGAAACAGAACTTTTACATTTAATTACTCTCCAATAGGAGATATATTTTCTACCGATACTAGCGGAAATTTTTCAGTTAGCACTGGAAATTTATTTATTAATGATAGCAGTAATGTTGCAAGCAATCCAAAACTTTATGTATTAGCTGGTAATACCACTGGCAAAGCTGGTGCAATTATTCGTAATTCAAGCGGATCTGCTGGTCCAGCTTACATGGGATTTCAAGGATATGACTGGGTACAAGGTGCTATTTGGCATGATCGTTCAAGTGGTTATGCTTTATCTTTGGCAACGAACCCAAACACAACAGACTTAACCATAGGTGGTTGTGTAGCAAGAGTAAATATTACCAATGCTGGATATGTAACAATGCCATATCAGCCATGTTTTCAAGTATATAGAACTACTTCTGTGAATAGTGGGAATATAGTTGTTTTTGATACAGTATGGTCAAATGTTGGCAGTAATTATAACACTTCAAATGGTAGATTTACAGCTCCAACAAATGGAATTTATGAGCTAAGTTGGCAACAAATTGGAAATTCAGTTCCAGATGTTTATAGAATGAATTTATATATAAATGGTTCTCAATATTCTTTAAATGGTGTTAGTGGAATTCAATCTAGGGCTGTAGTGCCATCTGGTGGTCAATATTCATTTGCAGCATCGTTGGTATATGTTTATATGGGTGCTGGGGATTATGCACAAATATATTTTAATTCTGATGGCGGAAACGCTTTATATGGTGATAACTCTGGTTATTGCAGATTTTCTGGAAGATTAATGAATTAAGGAGCTTTAAAAATGACAACATACACAATTACACTTTCAGATGCAGAAGACAAAGCTCTTCATGCTGTTGCCTTATCAGCTCAAGATTGGATTGACAACGTAGTTCATGAGCGTTGCCGTGTAGCTATGGAAGAAATAGTAGCTAACTATGTTAAAGAGCAACTTGCTGCTGGCAAACCTCTGGCTGGATCTACTACAGAAGAAATAGTATTAGCTGCTAATGTTCAGTCTTTGGCAGAGCGTAGCGCAAATATAGTAAGCCCAGTTTAAGGGTAAGCCACCAGCCCATTTTGGTGGCATTTTAAGGAGATTAGTATGGGACAAGATAAAAAGACCCCTATTACTATTGACGGACGTGCATACGTGTTTGAAGACTTTTCTAAAGAGCAACAGACCATGTGCAACCATTGTTTTGACTTAGACCGCAAGATTGATTCGGCTAAGTTCAATTTAGATCAGCTTCTGATTGGCAAACAGGCTTTCATGGACATGCTCAAAAAGTCTTTGGAAGATAACCCACCAGCTCAGACAGTTGAGCCAATAGAAATTAAGTAATATGTTTGGGTACGCATCGTTTGCACAATCTCCATTTGCAGCACTAGGCGGAAATGCTTTTGTATTTTTCCCTACGGAGAATGTAAACTTTGCGGACTCAGCAACAATAGCAGCTCAGTTTGCAACATCAATTACTGAAGACGCTATATGGGCGGATTCAAACACCAATACCTTTGCACTTTTAGAGTCAATTACTGAAAACCTTATTTTTACTGACTCTGCTACGATTGCAGCCGCTTTTGCAACATCTATTACTGAACCATTTAGCTTTGACGACCAGCGGTTTATTAGTGCCCAGTTTGCTACATCAGCTACTGAAAACTTTAGTTTGGCTGATTCCGAGTCAATTCGTGCTGATTTTTCTACACCTAAAACTGAAAACTTTAACTTTGCTGATACCCCATCTTCTCGCCATGATTTTGTTCAGTCCATTACTGAGCCGTTTATTTTTGGCGATATTATCAGCGAACAAAACATTTTCCAGTTCACTATTAGCGAAGGCGAAAGATATGCAGACTCTAGCACCCAACGGTCTACTTTCTTAGAGTCTCTTACTGAAAACTTTACTTTTGCTGATTCCAGCACCCAGCAATCGGTTTATTACGAAAATATTAACGAGGATTACCAACTGGCGGATTCAAGTGTCCAACGCTCTGCTTTCTTAGAATCCATTTCTGAAAACTTTAAACTGGCTGATACCCCTACAATTACGGCTCAGTTTGCGGTAAGTATTAAAGAAAACGTTAATTTCCTAGCTGTAAACACCTATACTGGCTGGTTTAAAATTGATGACACCGACATCATAAACTGGAATAATATCAATAATATGGGTGGGGGCAACTGGACAACAGTTATAGACACAGAAGACCCAGGTTGGGCACCAATAAATGATTTTCAAGGATAAATTATGGCATCTTCATACACAACTAGTTTAAAGATACAACAGATAGGTAACGGCGAACAGTCTGGTGTATGGGGTACAACTACCAATACTAACTGGAACTTAATTGAACAGGCAGTAGCTGGGGTAGTCACAATTACAATGGCAAATGCCAATTACACCCTATCAAACCTAAACGGAGTGCTAGACGAAGCCCGTAATATGGTAATAGTAGTTGGCGGTACTAACTCTGGCGTGTATCAAGTCGTTGCCCCCCTAGTTAACAAGTACTACGTTGTATCAAACCAAACTTCTGGCGGATATGCAATCCAAATAGGTGGTGCAACGGGTTCTATCGTATCTATACCAAACGGTGTTACAGCTCAGGTTTATTGTGACGGCACAAACTTCTTCTCAGCTTTAACTGGTACTGCTGGTAGTTTTAACGTCAACGGAACTTTGACTGCTTCTGGTGTTGCTGACACGGGCTCTTTATCTGCTCAGTCTTTAGCAGTATCTGGTAACTCCACATTTACTGGTACTACAACACATACAGGAACTGCGACCTTTAACGGTACTGCAAACCACAATAGCACAACGACTGTACCTACTGTAGCTACAAACGACAACTCAACTAATGCTGCTTCTACAGCCCTTGTAACTAATAAGATTGCTGCTATTACCAGCATACCAAACGCTAATGCTATTACCAACTCTGGTGGTTGGAGCGTCACTCCATCAGGAACAAAACTTTACTTCAACTATAACGGTACTAACGTGGGGTCTTTAGATTCAGGTGGTAACTTCACTTGTACCGGCAACGTAACCGCATACGGAAGCCCATAATGCTATTTGAAATACACGCAGAAAAGAATGCGCTAGATAAAAAAGTATTTCTCTACGACAACCAAACAAACATCCTTAAAGACTTGGATGGGAACGTCTTTAAATTTTTAGACCAGCAAGAAAGCCTAGACTACCCACCGGCTACTGTGTTTAGCAAAGACGAGCCTTTAAAAAAGTCCAAACATATCCAGCTGCTTAAAATCCAGCTGGGGCTTGGGTGCAACTACACCTGTGACTACTGCTCCCAAAAGTTTGTTGAGCGTGCTGAGTCTACGACCCATAAAGATGTAGAAACGTTTCTACAAAAGCTAGATACCCTAGAGTTCTCTGAAAAAGTTGGGTTGAAGGTGGAGTTTTGGGGTGGCGAGCCTTTGGTTTACTGGAAAACCCTTAAGCCTTTGGCAGAAGCACTGCGGGAAAGATTCCCATATGCTAAGTTTTCTATGATTACTAACGGTTCTATTTTGACTGAGGAAGTCATTGACTGGCTTATGATGATGGACTTTGCAGTGTCTATTAGCCATGATGGTCCCGGTCAGTCTGTGCGTGGTCCAGACCCATTTGATGACCCAGAAAAGAAAGAACTAATATTAGGGTTTTACCGGATGATGAGCCGCCTAAAAAAAGGCATCAGCTTTAACTCCATGCTGTCCAAAAATAACCAAAGCCGTAAAGCAATCCATGAATGGTTTATGAACTTAACTGGTAACCCTGAGATTGTGCTGGGCGAAGGCACACTGGTTGATGCTTATGATGAAGATGGCATTACTAACTCACTTCTAACCCACCAAGACCACTTTAACTTTAGACGCACTACATTTAAAGAAATCTTAGCAAACCACGGCTATATTGGGTTCCAAGCAATTATTGACAAGATTGACAACTTTACCCGTGCTGTCCTATCCCAAACCCCAGCTAAATATCTAGGGCAAAAATGTGGCATGGATGATGAGCATGTGCTGGCTGTTGACCTACATGGAAATGTGATTACTTGCCAAAACGTATCTGCTGCAGAAACAGGTAAAAACGGACAACCCCATTTATCAGGAAACCTAGATGATTACGATAACGTATCCATCACCACATCTACTCACTGGAGTAAACGCTCTGAGTGCCCATCCTGTCCAGTATTGCATCTCTGTAAAGGAGCCTGCATGTTTCTCGATAACAAGTTCTGGGAAGTCTCCTGCGCCAACGCATACTCTGACAATGTCACTTTGTTTGCCCTATCCATCCACAACATGACGGGTTATATCCCTTATATGATTAAAGGTGAGGGTTTACCATTAGAACGGCAAGATATATTTGGTACTATTTACCAACACGAAGAGAGGCCAGCTAAACGCGTTATACCTATTAAAGTAGTTAGCGACGTAGTTGGTAAAATTGATAACGTTGAAGTTTATGGAAAGGCTAGGGTAGAAGCATGACACTACCATCTTCAGGTCCGATAGCAGTAAGCAATATTAATACCGAGATAGGACAATCTCCTACCTTTACGGATAACCTGTCATTTTTAAATGGCTTGCTTTTATCACCAGCTAGTTCGCCTAATATGAGTGCGTTCTACAGCAAAGCGTATTTCCAAAACACTACGCAAGGTAACTGCTCAAACGGCAACTGTACCAACAACTGTAACTGTGGAAACATTCAGTGTAATAACTGTTTTATCTCTGGCTACACCAACTGCGTAAACTGCCAAAGCCAAGCGTACTTACAAAATAACTGTAACTGTGGCCCTGCTGGGTATAACTGTGTAACATCACAAACTGCATCTTATAACTGCAACTGCGCATGCAACTGTTCCAAAATTATTTGTGCCAAGCTTTATGAACAAGGCAATATGGACCCAAATGTATGGGCAGCTGACCAGAAGTATGGCAAATGGTTACGTCAAAATGATAGACGTGTATACCGAGGCTATATACGTTGGGCTCGTACTGTAACTGCTTGGATGGATGGCAAAGGTCCAGATTGTTTCCTATGGATAAGAAAGGAAGATCGTGCACAAGCTCAAAAAGAAGCAATTAACAAAATGGCGCTACGGATTGGTATTCCATGGTCTGAACATATGGCTTTCCTCATGGGAGCCCGTCCTCATGACAACTTGCGCGGTCGCGTACTTATGACTATTGGTGTACCTATTAGCCGTTTGATTGACCATATCCCACATCGTCGTGGACACCGCATTTTGACTTTATGGACTATGTGGGCTTTGTTCTGGATGAGCCATTGGACCGCATCTGCTATCGTTGCTATTAATAAAAAATTTAGTTTTGAAGGAGTGAAAAAATGGATGAACATATAATCCAACAAATCCCCCCAGTAGAGGAAATTATCCCCGACGCACTAAAGGAAAAGGTTTCTCCTTATAAAAATATTAAGCCCGAAGAAGTGGCTGCGTATAGAGATTTTGTCGTCCATTACTTTGATAACCAGATGAACCGTGACATTTTGATGTTGCCAGAAACTGACAAAGTGCGGATGTTCCAGATGCTGCAAGACTATGCTGATGTGCTAGAGAAGATTTTTCACCCCGGCATTCCTATCCTTGAGCATATTTTAGGTAAACGCTGGGCAGCGGCAAATGCAAACCCACACGCAGGTATTAACTACGACTACGACTGCGAGATTATTCGTCAATATGATGCTTGGAAAGCAGTACAAGAAACAGCTAAAGTAGATGACGAACCTCAAAGTTAACCCTATATGGGGTAGCCCTGCTTGGGAAATGTTTCTCCCATTTAATGAAGGCTTTAATGAGGACTTGCTAAAAGAGCTGCATTCTATTGGCTCGGACATTGCTTTTGGTTTAGATGACAGACCACAAGATAGCCTTTGGGATTACGACACTCCTTGCTTAAGCCTACTAAAAAAGACAATCGTAGCCCATGTAACTGCGGTGTTGCGTTCTGCTATTCCAGAAGCTAAAGAGCTTAATATGTCGGTGGAGTCTCATATGTGCTGGCCTAACGTACGGGAACCGGGAGAAACTTTAGAAGTTCATGCGCATACTGACTCTACTATTGCTTGTACTTACTTTGTTAAAACCCCTGAGAATTGCGGTGACTTAGTATTGTTTGAAAGCCGCGATGCAATTAACTGGGAAAAAGGATGCCTTAACCCAGATGCCAGTATGAAGGAAAGACGCATTAAACCAACGGCAAACAAGCTAGTATTTTTTCCATCTTACATTTTGCATACAGTAGAAGAAAATAAGTCTGATGATTTGAGGGTAACTATTACTTGCGACCTAAAGAAAGTTATTGATAAAACTGCGCCTAACGCCATCGTGCTTAAAAGTTGGGCAGACAAAATGGTGAAGCTATGTTCAGAAAACTAAAGCATTTTTTTCACAATTTAGAATACACGCAAGGTCAAGAGAAGATTAACTACAGTGACCTGATTAGATATTATGAAACCAATCTTACTCAAGGCGGGGTTTTGAACATATTACCGCTGCGCTACCGCCCAGATTTTCAGTTATCCCTTATGCAAATAGAAGGTGCGGTTCCTCCGCATACTGACAGTGAAGTTAAGACGTCAATTAACTTTTATATAGACCCAGGTGTTTATATGACTACGTTTTACAGCCCACGACCCGGAGCAAAAACTACGCAGGTTGCAGGTCAAACCAACGGTTATGTCTATGAAATGCCAGACCTTTTAAATCGTGGTACGTTTATTGCTAACGCTGGTGATGGCTGGGTTCTTAATGTTTCAGCAGTACATGGGGTTCAGCCAGTATCAAAAGTTACTAGACGGACTGCGCTTTGTCTAGCCACAGATAAACATGATTTTGATGCTGTAATTGAAATGCTAACTGAGACAGGAAACGTCTAATGTTTTACGAAGAACTCGATTGCTTAAAGATTGACCATGGTCGTCTTTTGTTTAATTTGCATAACCACGTATTTCCTTTGGGCAAACAGATCATTCAAGGAGAAGAATATGAAACACCGGCTTATCATGGCTTTGGCGGCTGGTCTATTACTTCCCGTACTGGTCATTGGAGAGATGGTTGGGATTTTTTCCAGAACGATGAAGGCAAAGCAATGGAAGTTTATTTTCCTAAAAATGACAATAACTTCAAAGCCCTCAAGTTTTTTGACATTGCTCACTCGATGGAACACAAGAATCCGACAGAGGCATGTGTTGGAGAGTTTGCGTATATCGTTAACCAAATGGAAGATTTAGGGTTATACCCCCGCCGTGTGCGTGTAACTTGCTTAAAAGCTGGTGCTAAGTCTTTGGTTCATAAAGATGCGGACGATGGAGAGTATATGGCACGTATCCATATCCCCTTGATTACAAACAAAAAATGTGTTTTCATATGTGATGGCGTTAACCTCCATATGGAAGTTGGTAAGGTATATGCAGTATGGGTTAATACTTGGCATCAGATTCGTAATGACTCTAATGAAGACCGCTACCACCTTATATGCGATTTTTACGATACCAAAAAGATTACCAAGACCTTTAAGTACGAAGGTGATATTACCCAGCTAGAAGACCATGCAAAATGGATGCGCCAAAAGATTGATGAAGCGGTAATAGAACCAGAATTGCTAGCTAAGTTTGAAGAAGTACGGCAGTCTTTTATTACAAAACCCAAACATGAAAAAAATATTTAACGACCTTCTTACTGGTAAAGATAATGAAACACACGATATTGTGCGTTGGTCGTTGCTGTACTCTTTAATTCTATTAACTGGCGGCATAGTTTTTAATGCGTTTAATACAGGCATGTTTGACGTAGAAAAGTTTTATATGGGTGCCGCAGCTCTTGTAGGAGCCCATGGGTTTGGGCTAATGATGAAAAAAGATACTGAGCCGGAGGAAAAATAATGTGGTCAACTATTACAGGATTTTTTAGTGAATATGTCAATTACATCAAAATTGGATTATATGTTGTGGCTGCTTGCGGCATTTTTTATTGTGGTTTTCATATTGGTAATCAAAGATATTTGGATTACAAGCGAGAGAATGATGAACTGGTCGCTCAACAAAAAATCAAAATCGAAGCAGTCCAAAAAGAACACGAATTAGTTACGAAAGGAATCCAAGATGAATATGATGCGAAGCTTGCTCTTTTGCGCCAGTATTATGCTAACGGGGTGCGGTCAAATGGTTCCAGCTCCATGCCCGGAATTGCCACAACCCCCAAAATCGCTGATGCAACCGCCGCCTACTCAGTACTTGCTGGACAATGCGCAGAAACGACCCTCCAATTAGTAGAGCTCCAAAAGTGGATTAACGAGCAAATAGGCATTAAATGATTGCAGAACAGCTAGAAATCTTGGGTATTGAGGCTAAATGGTACGAGCCCCTAATGAAGACGTTTATTAAGTACAATATATCTACAACCCAACGTCAGGCTTGTTTTATAGGACAGTGCGCTCATGAGTCAAAAAATTTCAGAACTTTGGAAGAGGACCTTTATTACTCTGCCGCTGGACTTATGCGTACATGGCCCTCAAGATTTCCTAGTCCAGATGTGGCTGAACAATATGCAAAAAATCCAGAGAAAATTGCTAATAAAGTATATGCAGGACGCCTTGGAAACAATGAAGAAGGTGACGGTTGGAAATTCCATGGCAGAGGCTTAATTCAACTAACAGGTCGTGATAATTATGAGCGCTGCGGAAAAGCCCTTAGCATTGATCTTATTAGCCAACCTGATCTTTTGGTTGATTGTAATTTTGCTTGTCTGTCTTCAGGATGGTTCTGGAACAAAGCGGGATTAAATGACTTGGCAGATAGCCAAGATTACGAGACAATGACGAGACGCATCAATGGTGGCTTAGACGGGTTTGAAGACCGAAAAGCTAAAATAGCACATGCTAAATCTGTATTAGGGTAAACCCGTATGCCATTACAAAAACTACAATTTAGACCCGGATTAAACCGTGAAGGTACTGACTACTCAAACGAGGGCGGTTGGTATGATGGCGATAAAATTCGCTTTCGTTCTGGTTTTCCTGAGAAGATTGGTGGTTGGACGCAAGTATCTTCCAATACATATAACGGAGTATGTCGTTCTATTTGGGTTTGGGCTGATGGCGATACAGGTACTGGTAACACCTATATTGGGGTAGGTACTAACACTAAGTACTACATTTACTACGGTGGTGTTTATAACGACATCACTCCTATTATTCAGACAGACACTCTTACAAACCCATTTACAACAACCAGTGGTTCTAAAATTGTAACTGTAACTGATGGCACTTATAACCCAGCACAGGGCGACTTTGTTTATTTTTCTGGCGGTAGTGCAGTTGGTGGATTAACTATTTCTGGCGACTACCAAGTTACTTCTATTTTATCTGGTACTCAATACACAATTACAGCTTCTGCAAATGCTTCTTCTTCCGCTACAGGCGGCGGTACAGTAACTGCTCAATATGAATATCCATCTGGACTAAACGTCTACGCTATTGGTACTGGCTGGGGTACAGGTCCTTGGGGTGGTGTAACAATACCAACTTCAGTTACATTAGGCTCTAACCCTTTTTCTACAACTAATGGAAGCGCTACAGTTCAAGTTACTCAGACAGCACATGGTCTAGCTACAGGTGCTTGGGTTTCATTCTCAGGTGCTACAACAGTTGCTGGTATACCCGCTGTTGTTTTAAATACAGATTACCAAGTAACAGTTACAGGCGTAAACACCTACACAATTAGTGTAGCTACAATTAATCCAACATTAACAGCAAATGCAACTACTACGGGTGGTGGAAGTGCGGTTGTTGCCCTAGACCAGTCTGGTTCTTATGGTTGGGGTACTAGCTACTCTGCTGGTATTGGTCAGCAGTTGCGCCTTTGGTCTAATGATAACTTTGGTTCTGACCTTGTCATTGCACCTCGTGGTGGTCCTGTTTTCTATTGGCAGGACTCTAACGGCATTTATACACGCGCCCAGTATTTAAACTCACTTGCCAACACAACTACGGAATACACTGATTCTGGTACAAGCTTTACTTCTGGTGTTACCACTATTACAGTAAGCGCGGCTCTTGCGGGTAATTTATACCCATATATGTATATCACTGGCACGGGTATTCCAGCAAATACTTACGTGTCTCCTACTTATATAACTGGGGCTACTACAGTACCTATTAACAATACCACCACAGCTAATAGCGCTGGTAACTACACATACTCTTACGCTGGCGCTTACGTGCCTAACAAGACATATCAAGTTATTACTTCAGCTATACAAGAATTTGTTATTTGCTTTGGTTCCAACCCTTACTCACCGGGTAACCCCAATACTTCATTTAACCCTATGTTGGTTCGCTGGTCTGACCAAGCAAACCCATATCAATGGATTCCGCAGCTTACAAATCAGTCAGGTGAATACACATTAACTAATGGCTCTTATATTATGGGTGCACGTGCAACCCGTCAGGAGATATTGGTTTGGACTGATTCTTGTCTTTACACCATGCAGTATTTAGGTGCTCCTTATGTTTGGGGCTTCCAAGTATTGATGGATAACATTTCTGTGATGTCTCCTGATTCTATGATTACGGTTAATAACGTGACTTACTGGATGGGGCGTGATCGCTTCTACCAATACTCAGGTCGTGTTGAAGTTCTCCCATGCTCACTGCGCCAATACATTTTTGATGATATTAACCAAGACCAAGCCTATCAAGTATTTGCAGGTGCTAATGAAGCATTTAATGAAGTTTGGTGGTTTTATGTTAGCCAGTCCAGTAATAACACTGCCGTAGACAAATACATTATCTATAACTATTTAGACCGTGTTTGGTACTACGGCACTATGGCTCGTTCTGCTTGGAATCAGACTGGCATTCAACCCTACCCTATTGCTGCCGACTATAATGGCAGATTGTTGTATCACGAAAATGGTACTGATGACCAATCAACTTCGAGTGTTAAACCTATAGATGCGTACGTACAAAGTTCTGATTTTGATATTGGCGATGGGCATAACTTCGGTTTTGTCTGGAGAATACTTCCTGACGTTAATTTCAACGGGTCTACTGCTAATCAGCCCTATGTTACGATGACCGTTAAGCCTAGGGAAAACTCTGGTACTCCATATGGTATTGCAGATAATCCTCAGGTAACTAGCGCACAAAACTACACGAATACACCCGAATACACAGTTCAGCAATTTACTGGGCAGGTTTATACCCGCCTACGTGGTCGTCAAATGGCATTTAGGATTGAGTCTAATGATATTGGAGTTGCTTGGCAGTTAGGCAGCCCACGTATTGATATTCGCCCTGACGGACGTAGATAATGGCAACACCCAATATCCAAAACTTTAATGGGGTAACTGTACCTACAAAAGCCCCTAACTTACCGATTGCACCTGTAGATTACACACAGCAGTATCAAGACCAGCTAAACAATGCATTGCGGTTGTATTTCAACCAACTAGATAACTTTTCGCAATCTAGTAATGCACCTGCTTATGGAACAACTGCTCAAAGACCAGTAAGTAATGCGGCTACAAATAACATTCTTCCTGTTGGATACCCATACTTTGATACAACTCTTGGATACCCTGTGTATTGGAGCGGTTCTGCTTGGGTTAATGCAGTTCCAGCAACAGCCTCTGTATCTTCGTTTAGTGCGGGTACAACTGGGTTAACACCTAGTTCTGCAACTACCGGAGCAGTTACATTAGCGGGTACTCTAGCAATAGCAAATGGTGGTACTGGTGCAACTACGGCAGCTGGGGCTGCAGCTAACTTAGGTATTTCTACCGTTTTAACGGGTGTTATTCAGATGTGGCCCACTACAAGTGCGCCAAGTGGCTACTTACTATGCAACGGGTCTTCCTATTCCACGACTACATATGCCACCCTTTTTGCAGTAGTTGGCTACACTTTTGGTGGTTCTGGAGGTTCGTTTAATGTCCCAAACTATGTCAATCGTATGCCATACGGTACGACTATTGGCGCTACTGGCGGTAGTGCAGATGCTATTGTTGTAAGCCATACCCATACTGCATCAGTTTCAGACCCCGGACACCAGCACTTATTTGGAGCAGACGATCAAATTGCTCCTCAAGGTGGATATAACGTACAAAGCGGATTTTCTTACGATGCTACATCTACTACTTCAGGTGGTGGTGTTAACTTGTATACAAAACGCACAGATAATACTAATAACCCCCAAACAACAGGTATCTCTGTTTCTAATAGTACAACTGGTGTAAGCCCTACTGGGGCTAATTTGCCCCCCTATCTTGGTATTAATTTTATTATCAAAACCTGATATGCCATGTTAAAATCAACCCCAAACAACCCTGAGAGGCAACTATGAGCCTACAATTAGCCGCTGAACACTTAGCAAAACACGGTCGTGGAAACGATACTGAGCTCGTCCACATGGATAAAGGCGAAGTGCAAGCCCTCCGGGGGTTAGCGCAGGCTAATGGGGGTAACTTAACTACTAACCCACATACAGGGTTAACTGAAGCTGGCTTCCTAAGTTCTATTCTACCGACTATCGCTGGCGCTGCTATGGTGGCACTTGCTCCAGAAACTGGTGGCTTGTCTATGCTTGCCGACCCTATGGTTGCAGGTTTGGTTGTGGGTGCTGGTGACTATGCATTAACTGGTAGCCTTAGCAAAGGTATTATGGCTGGTCTAGGTGCTTGGGGTGGTGGTTCTATGCTTTCAGGTCTTGAAGGTGTAGGTGCTCAAAACTTAGTACAACAAGGTGGTGATGTAGGCAATGCTCTTTGGGAAGGTACACAACAAGCAGTTACTGAGGGCACCCCATCAATAGATATGACCGCTGCTCAAAACGGTCTTAATGCACAAAACTTCTCTAATTTATCTCCAGAACAACTACAACAGTTCCAAGAAGCGCTTCCAAAAGCCGTTGATCCTTCTCAAATATATAACGCAGCGGGTCAAGCTAATGCTGCGCAAGCTGGTGCTAGTGGGTTAACTAAATTAGGTGCTTTAAACGCTAGCAGTATTGGTAACTATGCAATGAACAACTTAGGGCAAACAGCTTCTGTGTTAATGCCGCCACTATTAGATTCTAGATTTGCACAAGCTGGTACAGGTAATATGCCTGCACAAAGCCAAGCTAATAACTACGGCACACCACTTACACGCATTTCTCCTAATTTCCAAGGGCAACAGCCTATTCAGCCTAACCCATACCAAGCGCATTACATTAACTATGCACAAGCCCCATATAATTCACAAACAGGATTACCAGCAGTAAGTTCGCCCGGTTCTACTGTGTATGCTGCAGGTGGTGGGTTAATGGCATCTGGTCCAGCCCAAACAGACTTTATGAGTGGTGGTGATGTATATCCAATGAGTCAGCAACAGACTCCACACTATGCAACTCCAACTCAAATGCCTTTGGGTGCGCAACCAACTGGTTACGAAGTAAAAACAAACCCATTAACGGGCGAAGAAATGCCACAGATGGCTGAAGGCGGTATTGCACACTTTGCAAACCAAGGTCAAGTTCTTGCTCAACATCCTGATATTCAAAGCCCTGTTGTTACTGAAGATGATCCAACCGCAGCTAAGATGGACTCATGGACTGCAGCCCAATATAAATTTGGTAAGTTAGGAAGTGCAGTTGGTGTTCCTACAGCCTCATTGCCTACTGGTCGTTTAAAAGGTTTAGGTCAAGTAGGTAGTTTTAAAACTGCAGCACAACAAGATGCGGAAGCTAAGCTAGCTGCAACACAACAAATGGCAGCGGCTCCTACACAGTCTTCAACAGATACTATTGGTATGGCTTCGGGTGGTTTACCTGTTGCTGGATATGCTGGTGGTGGTCAAGCTTTAGGTTCTTATTCTGACGGTGGACAAATGTTGAAAGGACCCGGAGATGGCATGTCTGATTCGATACCTGCGCAAATTGGTAAACATCAACCTGCACGTTTGGCTGATGGCGAGTTTGTGGTACCTGCTGATGTTGTTTCTCATCTTGGTAATGGGTCTACTGATGCAGGCGCTAGAAAACTATATTCGATGATGGATAAGATTCGTAAGGCAAGAACAGGAAAGAAAAAGCAAGCTCCACAAGTTAAGGCGGATAAATACCTACCAGTATGAACACAATAATCTATGAGGATGTAGACGGATTTAAATTCGTTGATGAGTTTGAAAGACTCTTTCCAGAGCATTACGAAGAGTTGTGTGTAACAAAAGAATTTCCATATGAGCCAGATTATGAGGCTTATAAAAGAATGGCAGCAGCAGGGATGTTGCGTTGTATTACCTGTAGATGTGACGGTGCGCTAATAGGCTACATCATATTTATGGTTACTCCGCATTTGCATTACAAGTCTTGTATGACAGCTATAGAGGATTTGTATTTTGTATCTAAAGAGTACCGCAAAGGTAGAGTAGGAATTAAGTTGTTTCAGTATGCTGAAAAGGTATTGAAAGAACGTGGTGTACAAAGGATTGTGATGCATACCAAAGTGCATTTAGACAATTCTAGATTGTTTGAGTATTTGGGTTATAAAATGACAGACAAAGTATTTTCTAAGATGTTAGGATAGATTATGAGTTATTCACGCCGCCAGTTATATGCACTAGGAGAACCCCTAGGTGATTCCGTTACCCAGAAAAAGGTAGGCGGGGGTCGTATTTACGGTGGTGGCGGTGGCGGTGGTGGAAGTGCTCCATCAGCCCCAACTACTTCAACTAACTATACAACTAATATTCCAGACTATGCACAGCCATATGTAATGAACATGCTGCAAGCTGGGCAGTCACAGATTTTCCAGCCAGACGGAACAACATTTAATGCGTATCAACCATATAGTACTAACCCAGCAGACTATGTAGCGGGTTTTTCTCCACTACAACAACAAGCGCAGTCTTCAGCAGCTAACTTACAAGTTCCCGGTCAGTATGGAATGGCTACTGGTTTAACTGCGGGTGCTGGTATGGGTAGTGGCATTATGGCTAACCAAGAAGCTCAAGCTGGTCAAAATTTGCAAAATACACTGACTAACCCCGGTGCTATGGCTCAGTACATGAACCCATACTTGCAAAATACTTTAGCCCCTGCAGAGCAATTATTAAATCAAAATTACGGCATTCAAGGTGCGGGTATGCAATCTGCTGCCACATCTGCTGGAGCTTTTGGTGGGTCACGTAACGCATTGCAACAAGGGTTAAACCAACAAAATCAAATGTTGGCTCAAAACCAACTAGTAGGTAACGCTTATAACCAAGCCTATACTAACGCACAGCAACAAGCACAAAATGTTGCTAATACTGGCTTAGCTGGACAACAAGCTGCAACAGCCGCATTAGGTCAACAAGGTGCAATGGGTAACCAACTAGCAAATATTGGTACTCAACAGTTAGGTGCACAGCAAAATATCATAGGCACACAAGCTGCACAAGGTGCAGTTGAACAAGGTCAACAACAAAATATCATCAACCAAGCGGTTCAAAACTACGCTACGGCTCAGCAGTATCCATTCATGCAGTTGGGTTTAATGAACTCTTTGTTACGTGGTTTGCCTATGCAGCAGACTTCTGTTCAATCTTACCAAGCTCAGCCCAGTTCGCTTACAACTGGTATTGGAGCCATCGGTGCTTTGGGTACTGCTAACTCTTTATTTGGTGGTGCAACTGGTAAAGCTGAAGGCGGTGAAATTAAAGGTTTAGCTGCGGGTGGTCCAATTGCGTTTTCTACAGGCGACCAAGTAAAAGGTTTGCCTATGGTTGGCAAAATCAAGATGCAGTTAGATGCAATGCCAGATGACCAGTTGCAAACAATTATGAAGACTTCTAAAAGCGAAGAGATTCGTAAGTTAGCTGCTGAAGTTTTGGCTGAACACAAAATGGAAGAGCAAGCAGATAAGTCTGTGCAGCCACCTCCTCCACCTCCACCACAACAAATAGCTCAAGCTGCCCCACAACAAGCTCCAATGAGTCAAGGTATTGCTGCTGCTCCAGCGCCGGGTATGGAAACTATGGCTACTGGTGGCATTATTGCTTTTGATGGTGGTGATCTAGTTACCGACTTTAATAACCCTAAAGCCTATGACTTAAGCAATTTAGTAGGGCAAGAACAACAAGCTCGCCAAGCTGCAGGTGTTACAGGTACACCATATGCTGACTACAGCAAATATATTAGCGAGCAAATGGCTAAGCTTCCTGATATGGAAAAGAATGCTAGAGATAGAAGTGCATTCCAATACTTTACTAACCTGATGACTCAGACAGGCCCATTCTTAAATGCAGCGGGTAAAGCAGCGGTTGCAACCCAACCAGATATTGAAAAGCGTATAGATAAAGCTAAAGAGCTTGGTGCTCAATACCAGAAAGCGCAAGCTGATATTACTCAAGCTGGTCGCCTTGAAGACCTTGGTTTGGTTAAACAAGCTGAAGATATGCGCGATAAAGGTCTTGACCGCCTTAATAGAAAAGACGTTGCAGAGATTGGTGCACGTGCAAGCTATGCCGCTTCTACTAAACCTACAGATTTAGATAAAACAACTCAAACTATTTTCCAAGACTTAGTAGCTAATAAAGGTATGGATCCTAAAAACCCAGCTACTATGGCAGCTGCACGTTCACAAGCATATGAAATGGTTGGTCTTGCTGGTCAAAAAGCTGATACCGCACAAGAAGCTGCAATTACTAACCGTATTAAAGCTGACCCATTAATTGGTGATAACGGCACATTGCGTTTGAAACTATTGCAAGCTAAAACTGATGCGGATAAAGCCGACGTACAAAAGAAAATTGATGATCGTGAAGTTTTAATACGTAAAAACATGTTTGGTAATACTTCAACACCTGCAGGTAATACTTCACCAGCAAACCCAGCACCAGCAGCAAATAACGCAGCTTCTACAGGCGCACCCAAAACTGTGCAAAACCCAGACGGTACCGTAACAATTACTGATGGACCTATGCCCGGAACATATAAAGTATTACCTGATGGCAAATACCAAAGGGTAAGTTAATATGGCTGAAAAGGTCTTTACGGCTGAAGAGCTGGGGCTTAGCCCACCTAAGCAAGATGTTTTTACGGCTGAACAATTAGGAATCGGGAAACCAGCAGAACCCCAAACATTTACTGCAGAGCAGTTGGGGATAACACCGCCTAAAGTTGAAGAACCAAAACCTGA
>Ga0214166_1000238_pt1 | contig 28957 bp, 40 predicted proteins | sample TroBogepilimnion_27_FD_153005 | JGI IMG/M metagenome (GOLD analysis project Ga0214166, IMG submission 153005) | Freshwater microbial communities from Trout Bog Lake, WI - Practice 18AUG2009 epilimnion v3 | ecosystem: Environmental > Aquatic > Freshwater > Lake > Epilimnion/Euphotic zone ...
CGCTTGGATTTCCTGCTGTCGCATCAAGCATAGTGCAAATTTCTTGATAAACCTGTTCGTCTGTCATTAATGGTTCTTTACTCATAATCCTTCTCCTTCATCACAATCTATCTCAATAAGGTGACATCCATTCCAAACATCGATAACATACTTACCTTCATTTACACTCCATTTACCATCAACCCAACGGCCCCACTTACTTTTATAATAACCATAAACTTCATCACCATAAATGAAGCTTAACTTAACTTCATAACCTTCTTCAGTGCGGTACTTTTTTTCAAGATCAATCATTTTTTATCTCCTTCTCATCTAATTCTTCACGCATATCTTTTATGGTCTGCTCTAATACTTCAACTTCTTTCTTTAAATATTCATTCTCTGTATATGCCCTTAAAATGTCAGCAGTCATTTGTTCAACCGCATCCTTTTTAATAAGCACATACCCATCATTCATCATTTGCTGGTATGTTATTTGCCATTGCGCCATGTTCATCACTCTCTAACGTATAACTAATTAACTGGCGGGCATCACCTATGCGAATTGCCTCTGGTTTGGTTTCATCTCTAAGTATTCTATCAATTTCAATCATAATGAACTTAAAGATGCGGTTGCTGACATATAAACGTGCAATTTCTTCCTTTGCCAAGGGATAAGTGGCAAATGGGTCGCGCTTCATGTTCCTGAAAAGTTTATCTTCATTCATCTCTATTTCCATTTCGGTAACTCCAACAAGCGGAGATTTGATTAAGTGTTATTTGATACGTTTTGTCAACCCAAATAATTCTATCAACTCTGTTTCCGATAAATAGGATAAATAATCCTTTAATTCCTCGTAGCTTGGCTTTTGGTTTTTACGCATAAAAGCCATGATTTTGATTGGGTCCAACCCAGCCATTTTAGTCAAGCTTTCTAATTCTTTAAGATCGTCTGTAACGGCTGATAATCTGTCAGCTAGGTCAGCTATTGTCGTAGCCTTCATCAAGCGTCTCCACAATGATCAAAAAGGGCGGGCCTTCCTCAACCCACTTCGCTTCAAGCCATTGGCATTGGCAATCATCTGCCACGACGCCTCCAGACTGTAATGCATCATTTACTGCTTTTGAGGATATGTTGTCTATATCTCTTTTGCGCTTATCTGGCTTTTTTGCCAAGACAGTCAATTTATAAAAGGATGTAATTGTTTTAACCCGTTCCAGGGAGAAAACTGCATGAGCCTGGGCAATCCAGTCAGTGTATTCTTTGGATCGGTAAAGACCTTTGCCCCGCCCCCTGCGCCAAAGCCTATTGATAGATGGCGGACGGGGAACTTCAAACTTTACTATCAAAGATGTCTGGCCTTAATTCTTCAGGTGTCATTTTCGACATCTTGGCAATAACATGAACGTGTTCTACAGGAATCTGTCTCCATTTGGATACAGCTTGCCGTGTAATGCCAAGCTTTCGGGCCAGATTGGACAAATTGCCGTTGCGGGCAAACACAGTGGTAAGGATCGGGTTTCTTTCTTTCATTCTCCTAAAATGGCCAAGTATAAATAAATAGTCAACAGCTAATTGACAGGGGGTGCAAAATAATTCATAGTCGCTTCATTGATTGATATGGAGAGACGATATGCAGAAGTTTTATCTACCTATATCCAGTAGTCACTTGCCACCCAAGTCACCACTTGGATTTATCTACGAACATGAAACATACCTTAGCATTAACAAGGTTGTATCTGATATTTATGACCAGCAGATCGAAAACATTATCCATGTTTATGAAATTGATCCTCAACGTGGGACTGTCCACGATGTGATGGTTGACATCTGCGAACTTATACGTCAGAGATACATTATTGATTTGCCATACATCGAAGATGGCAAGTACGAAATTGAAGCATTATTAGATCAACACCAACCAACATGGAGATACGATTATGAAAATGTCTGAAACAATCGCAGAACTTGCCACCGCATTATCTAAGGCACAAGGCCAGATTGAGGCTGCGTCTAAAGGTTCTGTAAATCCACACTTCAAAAGCAGATACGCTGATCTTAATTCACTGCGTGATGCAATCCGTGAACCATTGGCAGTCAATGACCTTTCAATCATTCAACTTCCTCGTGTAGACGGCAATCATGTAGAAGTTGAGACAATGCTTCTTCATAAATCAGGAGAATACATTGCTGAAACATTACGAATGCCATTCGGACAAAATAACGCACAGGCTATCGGGTCCGCTCTTACTTACTGCCGCCGTTATAGCTTGGGCAGTTTGCTTAACCTGTCTGCTGATGATGATGATGGTAATGCTGCCGTTGCGTTATCTGGGAAACAAGATAGCCAAGGAAGTTCTAAAGCTGAACATTCTAATATCAAGGATGAAGCAAAGAAAATAGCACAGGATGGCACAGAAGCTTTAACTGTGTGGTGGAATAACCTCACCAAAGAAAGCCGCGAATCATTCTCAAAAGATGATCTTGCAGAATTGAAAAAGATAGCTTCAAAGGCAATCTAATGTCTGGATTTAATGATCAGCGCACACCTGAGTGGTTTGCTCAACGATGCGGTAAAGTTACCGCCAGCCGTGTGGCTGACATTTGCGGAAAAACGAAGAGCGGGTATTCGTCTACTCGCGCTTCGTACATGGCAGAGTTATTGGCGGAGCGTTTGTCTGGTACACCTACGCAGAAGTTTCAATCTCAAGCCATGATGTGGGGGACAGAGTACGAGGATGAGGCGCGCAGTGAGTATGAAAAACGCACTGGGTGTCTTGTAGAGGGAATCGGCTTTGTCCCCCATCCATCCCTTCAGTGGGCTGGCGCATCGCCTGATGGATTGGTGGGTAAAAATGGTCTTATCGAAATTAAATGTCCTAATACCAGCACTCACCTTGCAACATTAGAAGATAATGAAATACCATCTAAGTATGTGTTCCAGATTTTTTGGCAAATGGAATGTATGGGGGTAGATCGCCAATGGTGCGATTTTATCTCATATGACCCACGCTTGCCTGAAAACCTGCGTTTGTTTGTTAAGAGAATAGATCGAGACGACAATCGCATTACCGAAATTCGTAACGAAGTCATTCTATTTTTGGATGAGATTGAAGCGAAGATAACCAAACTAAATGCACTATTTAAATAGGAGAAAAGTATGGCGTACGAAAGCAATCTTAACTGGATTAATGTTTTTCGAAATAAGTATAAGTCTGGCGATAAGCAGCCAGATTTTAAGGAAAACAACAAAAACAATAACCAGATTGAAGTTGAATGCCCGCATTGCAATAAGACATCAATTATGGATGTTGCTGTTGCTGTATGGGAGAAAACAACCAAGGTTGGAGAAACTTATTTTTCCATTAAGTTTGGCAAAAAATATGTAAAGCCAGACCAATTTCCACAGGAAAACAACGGCCCTGTCGATAGCATTCCATTCTGATATGACAATACTTGAGACGCCAAAGGAAAAGCCAAAACGTGATCAGTCACGCGCATTTGATTTGTGGTTATCCAAATATCCGCAACTTAAGCCAATCCAGACAAGCCAAAACGAATGGCTGTTTGGAGAAATGCGTAAAGACGGAAAAATTGTTAGCGCAATAAACTTTACCATGATGCCAGATTTTATCGACCATAGCGGAGATGATAGCTGGGGTGGCATAGAGTGGGTCAGAAACATAGATGTAGAAACTTTTCTTATATCTATCCAGTTTGGCAGCCAGTACGGCGTTCCTTTGGTGCATCTCTTGTATTTTCCTTTTACTGATACTCTTATGTTTCAAACCATTTGGAAAGATGGCATTAAAACAGAAGTAAAGTTTGAGGAGAATAATAAGTATAAAAATGGGTTAGCTAAAGTTTACTTTACCTCTCCTAAACTTATTGAGGGGGACAATGAAGGATAGTAATAAACCATTATCTGAGCAATTCAGGTTAATTGCTAAAAAGTGGGTTGATGCGGAAACAGCTGCATCACTTCTTGAGGAAACAAAGTCTGCTGTCCTATCCAAGATGATGGCAGATCTTGGTGACATACCAGTCAGCAAGGCAGAAATGAGAATAAAAGCGACACAAGATTGGCGTGATTACATTGAGAAAATGGTTGAGGCTAGATCGCAAGCATCTATGCTTAAGGTTCAAATGGAATACATAAGAATGCAATTCTCTGAATGGCAATCACACGAAGCTACAAAAAGAGCAGAAATGAAATTGTAGGAGTTAAATATGAATGATGCTAACCTATACCAGATAACACCTGATCAAATTGATGAACTTCGTGAAGTTGTTGTTCAAATGTCTGATGTGTTTGAGGGACATGAACTTGATGTTGTTATGGTTGCTTTAAACACAATAGTTGTAAGCACTATAATGTCTCATGTGCCAGAAGCTTATCAAAGATATTCAGCGCAAACATTTATGAACACATTTATGATTACAATGGCAAATTCAGGAGTTAACTTATATCCCGACAAGGAATATATAAATTGAAACGAGTTAAAATAACCACCTCTATGCGGGTGAAGATATTTGAGAAAGATAACGGCATCTGCCATATGTGTAAACTTAATGTAGATGCTGGTCAGGAATGGGATGTATCACATGAAATTCCTTTGGAAGCTGGCGGTAAGGACGATATTTCTAATTGGTTTGTGGCACATCGTAAATGTCATAGGCATCATACCGCCACTGTTGACATGCCACTCATAGCTAAAGTAAAGCGTATAAGGGCAAAGAATATGGGTGCTAAGAAGACAAGATCGCCCATGCCAATGGGTAAAAACTCCAAGTGGAAAAAGAAAATGGATGGAACTGTAGTTAAGAGAGATAAGTAGGGTGCGTTAATGAAAGATAAAAAATTTGAATTAGTAGGAGAAATAAATGACTAAATTTTTGTTCACCATGAATATGCCATCAGCAACGGATAATCTTGTTCACCAAATTATTGGCGACGTTGATGGTGCGACTAGCATTGATGATTTGAAATATATGTTGAACCATGCAGATTTTATCAAAATCCGCCAATTCTACAGTCATCGCACACCCAACAATGAAAAGAGATTGGAGGATCGCGGCGACATGATCATCAATGTGCAACATATCGGTAAAACACAAGAGTATTTAGAGGGTAAAATACATGACGCCTACAATGATGCTGGAAGAAGCGGCCCGTATTCTGAAAGAGCGGAGCGAACAATACGGTAGCGCAGACGAATGTTTTGACCGCATCAGTAAGTTAGCGTCAATTATTCTTAACAAAGAGATTACCAAGTACGATGTTGCTATGATCCACGTGGCAACAAAGCTTGGTCGGCTGCAAGAAACTCGGTGGCTGGACGACAACTATATTGATGGTGTAAACTACTTGGCTTTCGCGGCGCAATTCATAAATGCCCGTGGGAAGAACAGTAAACCTGATAACGCAACGGAGGATGACGGCGTTATTGAAATGGCGCGGAAGCTAGCGCCAACACCTAGACGAGAGGAGAAACCTCGTGAGAAAAATAGTACCCCTAGCACTTTTGCTAGTGACGGCATCTACACAGGTGTCCAAAGCTGATGAAAGTGCGGCAGAATTCTTCGTCAAAGACAAAACCTATTGGTCGAAGGGTCTGAAAGCGCCAGATAAGCTTGAGTATAATGGATCTAATGTTGTGGCTGATGTTATAAAAGCTGGCGATTACCAAAAGCAAAAAGTCGTTCAGATGGTCACTGAGAAAGTACGCGCTGCGCTTGGATCGGAATGGGTCCCAACTGCATTACGTATTGCCAAGGTAGAATCTGGATTTAACTGTAACGCCGTGGGGCCACGTACACGGGTAGGCAGAGGTAGAGGGGTATATCAACTCATGCCAGGATCTAGCGCCGCTCTAGGGTATTCCTATGGCCGTTTAAATGAGTGTTCCTATGGTATTGATGCGGGCGTTGCCCATATGCAGAAGTGCCTAGAGTCAGCTGGGGGGCATATGAATCCAAACCAGATGGCAGCGTGTCACGTTAGCGGCTGGGGTGGCTGGAACCGCAAACTGAAGCGCCGTGATGAAAAATACCGCAAAAAATATATTCACATGGCCAGTCGCGCTAGAATATAAGAGGGAACGGGTGGTTGCGTAATAGACTCGCGTGGGTCCATGGTTAGCCCACACCTTAACAATATGGAGATTGATATGACTAAACCAATGAGTGTTCAAGAATTAAATGTCGTAGATAAAAGAATGATCGAATTGTGGAACAGCGGTTTCACAGGTCAGATGCTTGCCGAGTATTTTGGTAAAACACGCAATGCAATTTTAGGTCGTTTATCAAGGTTAAGAGATGCTGGTCACAACGTATCTGTAAAAGGCCAGTTAAACCCGAACAAAAATAAGCAAGAAAAACCAAAGCTTTATAATACAAGCGAAGAAAGAGCGATGACAAGGCGGGTCAAAGATGCGATCAAGAAGCTTGACAGTAGGAAGAAAAAAGACCTTACGCATGAAGATGATTTGATTCGAGTTGATAATTTTGACAGGTGCAAAGATACCCGTGTGCGTATTTATGACTTAAAAAGCCATCACTGCCGATATATAGTAGACAATAGAAACCCAGATAAGTCTTGGTATTGCGGTCATCCCAAGGAAGTTAATAGCTATTGCGGGTATCATGCCAAACTTTGCTACTTACCGCCAGACCGACAGCGATCAAAACAATCAGCAAGAAAATCCTCATTTGCCTATGGAAGAACGTCACGATGATGCTGCAACTAGATCCTCCCATTCCAGTAGAAACGCCCCAAGGAAAGGCGATGGCTGTTGGTTGGTTGGATTATGGTGCGGAACATCATCTGCTTTGGATTTGTTTTATTGACAAAACAGGCGAATGTTGGTCTTATCCTAATCCAGAGATTCGTGCGCAGAGCAATCCAAGCATGGGCAGAGTATACAACGAGACATTCCTAGGAGAACCTTGGAAAATCAAATCATAAGCATGAAGTAGTGGCGTAAACCATTGTTCATATAAGGGGCTAGTGGAACGAAAACGTGCTTTGATAAAAGGGGAGTCTTTATTACGCCTAAAGATTCCCCAATTTTATGAAAACTCCGCCCATTGTACAGCGTTTACGTTAGTGCCACCAATTGAATAAGTTGCACCAGCTGGAACTGGGAATGAAAGAGTTTCACCATATTTATAGCTTAAGTTACCACCACCTTGCGCAATAGCAGTCCCATTAACATAAACAGCAAATCCGCCGTTATAACCAGTATAAACAAGTGAGGCAAATACAGTAATCGTATATGCCTTAGAATTTGTGTAAGTGTTGTTAATGGAGTTACTGGTGTTAGTCCACGAACTAGCTTGAGGTGTCGAGGTTGCAGCCGTTGTTTGGACTGTATTATCGGGGAATTTAAAACCACCAAAAGTGCTTTGAATAAGACTGTTTGATGTTATTGAACCATTTACACTAACCCGTCCAGCAACAGTTTGAGAGCCTGTTGTGGTATTAGCAAATGATACACTCCCTGCTGAGGATGCTGTAACAGTGTAAATTCCGTTATAACCAGTTGGTGTCACACCAGTAACAACAACACTTTCTCCAACAGGAAAAACATAATTTCCAGCAAATGTTATGGTTGCTGTTGTTCCATTACCCGTGGCAGCCGTTGTAGACCCAATAATTACTCCAGTTGATATTCCACCTGAAAAATTAGCTAATTGATCAGTGTCACAATATAGTGTGAAATTACCAGTATTTGCTGAATTATAAAAAACTAAATCGCCACCATCCCTTAGTGCAAGTGCGGTGAATGGCGTACCTGTAAGTATAAGGGTGCCATTACTTGCAATAACACCCGCAACAGTTTGTGAACCTGTTGTGGTATTGGCAAATGATACACTACCTGCCGAGGATGCTGTAACTGTGTAAGTGCCATTGTACCTAGTTGGAGTAACTCCATAAATTGTTATTTGAGAGCCAACAGGATAAACAAAAGTTCCAGAAAATGTTACGGTCGCCGTTGTTCCATTTCCAGATGTTCCAGTAGTATTAAATAAAGTAGCATTTACAGTTAATTTAGAAGTATCATAAGTTAAATTTGAACTTGCTGCAAAAAGACCACCATTATTATATTGTAATTGATTAGTACTTCCAGCCGCATAAGTTGATACGTTTTTGATGTTTGTACCATCTGATACAATTTGCGTAATCACACCTTGGCTTACAACAACAGATGTTCCACCGCCTAATGAAGCAATAGTAACCGTATAAGAGCCAGATGCACCATTGGCTACAATCCATTGTCCACCAACACCAGATGGAATGGTAAACGTAACATTAGCTGTTAACGTACCTGAAATTGATAAGATAAGAGGACGATATTGAGTTGCTGTTAAATTAACTGGTGTTGAAGATTGGCCAGTGACGTTTAATGATGTCTGACCACCAAAAGCTTGATCTATGTAATCCCAGTCATTATTAACTGGGGTACTCCATGTATTTACATAATCGCCATTTGCTGGTTTTTCGATGGACTTGTTTGTTGTAAATGTACTTGCCATTGGTTACCCCTAAATCTTCTCGTTGGCGATGGCCAATGCTTTTGTGATTGCTTCGTCTGGAACGGTTAATAGTGGTTCCGTTCCTTTATTGATGCGATTCTTAGCACGTTCTGCGTCCCGAACCAAGGTTTGCGCATCCATTACTTTGCCACCCATGGCGCGGCCCACACGTCCGCCTGAAGCATGAGATGTAGCCGTTCCAGCCGTAGCCGCGACAGCAGCAGTCATGCCAGTTTTAAGCTTTTGCATAATCTCTCTTGATTGCGCATCGCTTTGCAGCATTCTTTGCAACAATTGAAAGTCTTCTGGTTTTTGTGATGTTGCTAGACGAACAATCGCATTTGCCTTACGTGCCGCAACAGCCTCAACACCCTTTTTAGCACCATATCCCAAACCAGCGACAGCAAGCGCTTTAGGGTTGGTTAAGAGGGCTGGGTTTTCAATTAAAGCTAAACCCATTGCCCCTAAGCCAACTTGATTAATAGTGTTTGATGGAAGCTTGGGCGTAATAGTATTTGCAACAGCAGCAAGATGCGCCGTATCGGTGGCGTTCTTTACCGAATCAAATGTGCCAGGTCCAATACCAGTATCTAAAACAGTTTTGTAGCGACCAAGCGTTGTGTTATCCGCTGCGTTAAATACGCGAATAGCTTGTTGAGGATTCTCTTTAATAAACGACAACAACCCATTAGCCATGCTTTGTTTTTCTGCGGGCGTGTACTCCGTAGAAAACGCATTCATCATCTGGTCTGGCAACTCTGGTGTTGATGTTTTTGATGCAATATTGCCAACATCAAAGAATTTCTGACCAGCTTCATAAGCGTTATCATTTTGAAAATAACGGCGAGCAGTATCAACGGCATTACCATAAAGCGGAACACCATTTTCATCTTTTACAGTATCACTCAAATAATCTCTTAATGAAGACGCATCATCGCTTATTCTATTGCCAAGGTTTTTTTCACCATTTTTATAAGCAGCAGCTGCTTGATCATTTAAACCCTGTTTGAATTTATCCCAATATTCTAATGGCAACGGCGCATTTTTAACAAAATCACCTTCATCATCTTTCATAAAGGGTACATTTTTATTAACTTGGAAACTAGGGCCATATTTAGTGCGCATTTCCATATTTGCGAACTTCATCGCAGATTGGCCATGCGGTGTATTGATAAGAAAATCAATATTATCTGGTGTTATGTTTTGCGCCGATGGATGATTATAAGCAGCTTGGTATAAAGGGTCTAATGCTTCATTTTTAGCTTTATCAGCTAATTGTTGTTGCGCGGCTGAATTTATTGGCTTTCCAGCTGCCTGATCTATAGCTGATTGGAACACGCCAGTGCTGTCGGAATAACGGTTGTTTAAATCCGACACAAGATTATCGACGGCGGTTGTGTCGCTTGCCTTACCAGCAGCCTTTTCAACAATACCCTTTGCACCAGATATATCTATGGGCATAGCGCTTTGGTCTTCAGCTAAACCTTTTTGAATTATAGAAGGTGCAGCCTCCCCAGCGGCGGTAGGTGATTGCCCAGATAAAAGTGAACGAGCAGCGGCAGATTGGGTATCAAATAAATTTTCAAATGTATTACGCGCAGCCCCAGCCAAAGAGCCAGCACCACGAGCAACTAAATTACCCGCTGGGCCAGCTATAGTACCCATTTCAGCGCCTGTTAAAGCGTTTTTACCAATATCTGACCAAGTAGATCCTGGAGCGGATGAAGCGGCACTTGATGCGGCACCTGTTAAAGCACCCAGTCCAGCTGCGCCAGCTAATGTAGCACCAGCTTCAGGTGCAAGAACTGCGGCAGGTATAGCAGATGCTATGTTTGTGGCTACGTGACCAGCGCCATAGGCCCAAGGATGCTGTTGCCAACGAGCATTATTATAAGCTTCTTGCTCTGCTAAAATGTTTTTATAACGCTCGTCTTCGGTATCACCATAGCTTGCGTAATCATCAGATTTAGCTTTTGATGCAGCAATTGTTTTTGCGACCAATGGGCCGACTATAGGAACACTTGATTCTGTTGGCGTAGTAAATGCTTTCATTGCTCCTTCTTTAGCAACGGCGGCATCTGCTATTGGTTGGTATCTTGCTACTCTTGCTTGATGCTCTTCTTCAGCTGATTGTGGCCCAGCCTGTTGTTGCTGACCGCCAGATGCAATTTTCATTAGATCTTGATCGGACATTTGTGCATATGGATTGTCTTTTGGTGCAGAACCAACAATCGACATCAATTTGTCATTTGACATATCTTGGAATGAAGGCGTTTGTTGTTGATCCTGTGATTGCTGGCCACCAGATACAATTGATTGTAAATCAGCATCAGACATTTGGGAAAAATCAGGAGTATCAGCCATTATTGATTCCCACTTGCTGCTTGACGGCGCGCTAATTCAGCAGCAGCTTGCCTCCGAATTAACTCGCTTTGCGCTTGTTGTTGAACCTGTGTATTGGGTGTACTTTGCGTTGATTTTTGCGCTTCCGTACCAGCGGGTGGAATATAGAAAGGATTAGCTTTATCAAAATCCTTAGCAGCCTTAATTATATTATGTTTTGCAGGGTCCATTCCACCTAAATAGTCACCCTTTTGGATAATTTTATCAGCCTGAGGTACAATAGCATTTTGGATCATAAATTTAATTGCCCTCGCATCAACGCTTGCAGGATCGGGAGAGCCGTCTTGTAACATTGCTTTAAATTGCGAAACCCTCTGCTGGTCGCCACCAAGCGCAGCTTTTACGTTTTCAATGGCAAGCGGTGTAACGCCTTTTTTAATTTCATCATAAATAGCTGGATTTGTTATAAATTTATCGGTCCAACTAGAATCAACACCAGCACTATTTAAAACTTTAGCTACATTAGCTTTCCATTCAGCAATTCCACCAGTTTGAATACGGGGATTACCATCTTGGTCAAAGAGCGTATTTAATAATTGTTGTGCTGTGGCTTTTCTACTTACAGCTTCAGTTGATGCATGCATAGCATCATTTTGTGTTGTTAAGTTAGCTGTTTGTTGTTGTTTTCTGTTATCAGCATAAAGATCAGCCAATTTACTGACGTCAGCATTTTCAGTGGTATTTGCGGTTAACCTAAGTTGAGCGGCCTGACTTTCTTTTTGATTGGCAGCATCTTTATTACCAGATAATCTAAATTGATACGCTTGATTAGATGCATCATCGGCAGCGCGATTTAATTGTGCCGCCTGAGATGATGGATTTGAAGCGTAAGTTGAACGTAATTGTTGTATGTCAGAAATAGGATTTGACATAAGATAATCTTGATATGGGTCTTTAGGCTGACCATTAGTAGTGGGTTGTTGCCCAGAAGAAGGTTGTGCTTGCGCCTGTTGCGGCCCTTGCGCTTGTTGTTGTCCTTGTGCTGGAACTGGTTTTGTTTGCTGCGGCGTACCCCCAACTGGAGTGGGTGCAGAAGGTGCAGACGGCGCTTGAGGACCAGCCAAAGAACCTAAGTTTGATGTACCACCCTTTAAAACATTTGGTAGGTTGGCATAAAATTGGTCAGATGGTATGGGATGATTAGGATCAAATTTACTTACTGTCAAAAATTTCCCAGGATTTTTAGGATCTGGAACTGTTGTATAAGTGTTATTTATTAAATCAAATGTATTTTTCGCAATTTGGCTTTGCTGCAATTGCTGACGTTGTGAAGCTTGAGCAGCGCCGCCAATACCTTGCAATATAGCCGCACCAAGATAACGACTTGGCGATGAAGCCATAGTACCCAAGCCAGTAGCCAGCGGAACAAGCCAATTTTGGTTTCGATCATACCAGTTTCCGACACTATCAGCGGCACTTCCAATTTGACCGAATATTCCTTGTGATTCTTGACCGCCAGCAAGACCTGGAGCAACCCGCGCTGTTTTTGGACTAGCGCCTGTTTGAGCCATAGATTGTGATGCCCAATTAATCAAATCCGAATTAGTATTCATCTTAGCTAAAAATGGATTTGATTCAATAGCTTTAGGGCTAACAGTGTCTTTTATATTAGCGTCTGGATCTGAAAGAACTTTTTTAGCACCCTCTGCACCAAGGAAATGAGCAAGATATGTATTTGTCAAATTTGGTTCAAAACCAGCATTTTGAAGTGAAGTTTGATTGTCTTTAATAAATCTTGCACCAGCTTGTGCATTGGCAACTGGATCAAATTTATCCTGTCCACTGCCGTATCTCTTCCATGTTCCATCAGTAAATTGGAAAAGACCACCCGCAGACGAATTTTGATTTTGTGCATTTGGCGAAAATTGGCTTTCGTGCGCTGCTATGTGCAACCCAATTTGTGGATCAACCCCTTCTTTATTAAAAGCATCAGTGATAACATTTGGAATATATGTCTGAGCATTATCGCTGCTGTCGTCAGGTGGGTTTCCGACAACATTCCCTTCAGATCCATCGTGATGTTCACGCTGCGGAACAACACCACCATCCTTGAATGGTAAAAACATTGCAGCTGGGCCAAGAGATGAAAAAAATGAACCTAAACCACTTCCAATGCTACCCATTAAACCCGTACCAGCAGCGGAAGCACCACCAGCACCAAGGCCAATATTTTCAGCTGTAAAACCAGAACCAAGAACAGAATCCAGTGTTCCCGCATTTGTTGCTGCATTAAATCCACCAGCTAAATTTCCAAGTCCACCAGCTACATCAGAACCAAGTCCATAAAGACCTTTTAATGTGCTTGCTGCACCAAGAAGATTACCAACTGTTGAACCTTGGCCGCCAGCCTGTGCTGTCTGCGCAGCTTTTAGCATTTGAGGTGATTTTTCGCCTTCTTTAGCTACTTCTCCAACTATGCTGTCCCCACCATAAGGAATAGCATGGTCTTTATTATCATCAACTTCACCGCCATCATCATAATGATGACGGCCTATTACACCACCTCTTGCATTCCCAGAAGGTTGTTGTTGCGAACTATCTAACCAACTTTTAGCTTGGCTAATCAAACCAGGTTGTGCTGGAGTTGTATATGTTGACCCATCTTTTGTATATGATTGGGCTGGTGTACCCATAAGACCTTGCTTGGCCCAATTAAAATCACTAACACCTTCTTTTAAATCACCTATGTCGGACATTATTTGTTTTCCGACAGGCGCTTGTTGTGTGCTTGGCGTAGATGCTGTTACAAGCTTTGGTGTTGGCAAATTACCAGATGGGACCACACCCTTAGCGCCAGGCGTTGAACTGTTTTGCTGACCATACAGGCCGCCAGATGCGTAAGGTGCATACATCTGCGCACGGGCAGCAACAAGTTGTTGAAGATCCATAGGATCAACTAAACCGCCACCCGCAAAACCCAACCCAGCGTGTTCTGGGCCTACTGCCCCTCCTTGCGAATTAGCAACAAGGCCGCCAGCATAATAATGACCACGGCGAGCCGCTTCATCTGTGGCTTTGTCATAGTCAACGGTTTTGTACCCGTTTTGTTCCCCAACGGCTTCTGGGTGATGCTTCTCGACATCTTGTGCGACAAGACCAATTTGTTTAGGACCATGTTGCCCCTTATAACGGAATTTAACAATCTTCTGACCATCAAAGGTCTTACCAATTGTTTCTACATCATCTTTGAGTCGCTCATCAGAGAAGAATGATGAAGGGCCAGTATTTGTTGTAGTCGAACCAGATAAAGCACCAGTACCTTCTGCAATGTTTGCGAGGAATTGTGTTGTCTGGAATGGGTAACCCTGTTGTTGCAGGAATTGATTGTAGAGGGCTGTAAGGCCAGCCTGTTGTGTTTGCTGTGGTACCGTACCAGCGGTAAGCGCAGCCTGACCACCAGTGATAGCAGCGTTTTGTGCGGCTGTGCCAAGACCGCCAATGGCCTGACCTGCTTGCGTTAACCGAGCAAGGTTTGCCTGTTGTGCGGCTAAATCAGCACCCTGTTGTTGTGCAGCAACATTTTGTGCTTGGGTATATCCAGATTGTAATTGACCAGCTAATGCTTGCTGGTTAGCAAGATTTTGCTGATAAGCCAAATTAGAAAGGCCAATATTACCACGATCACCGCCAAATGCTCCCTGTGTAGCTTGCTGACCTTGTAATTGCGAAGCTTGTTGCGCATTTTGCATTTGTTGCGCGGCGAGAGTTGTACCCACCACATTTTGCAAATATGGCGACATATATTGATTTGTATTTAATTGACCCAAATTAGCGGGGCCAGCACCAGCCATTGTTAATTGGGTTGCTGTATCGTAATAAGGCTGTGCGCTTCCCATATTAGACTGGATCTGATTAATGCCAGCCTGTTGAGTTTGATTAATTGGCGCAACGAAAGCGTTAGGATCAGTGGAATATTGCTGGAACGGAGTTTGGGCGACCTGTTCAGCTTGGGCGTTAACTGCATTATATCTCGCTAATACTTCTGGGGGTATACTCACAGTTGACGATGAGGTACTCGTTTTGCCGCCGCCCATATTAAACTCCTAATTTCCGCTGATTATACAGCAGATTTATCCTTCCAACCACCAGTTTTAGCGCCATAGATCCAATACGCTCCATGTGCCTCGCCAAACTGGCGTTCATACAGTCGGACTTTACTTTCAGCCCGATTAGAACTTAAGATTCCAATTACCAAGGGGATGCCAAGCTTATCGGCAGCGGCCTTAGCAAACTCACACATTTTACGTGCACGACCACCCTTGGCGCTGCGGTAATCTGGATGGACGAAAATGGCCCGTTCAATCAGGGTCAGATCATCCGAATACCACATTGGTTCTGTGCGAAGAAGGATTGCCGATTCGAATTGTTTACCTGGCGCACCAATGATTCCAACAATTCCCCGTTCCAGATTAAGTGCTGCCCAAATCTCAGCAAGCAACTTGGTTGGATTCGGGTTAGTCAAACCATTCTCCTCACACGCAGCCAACGCTAATTGCATCATGCCATCAACGTCGTCTTTAGTGCCAACACGCACTTTTACTTCATCACTCATAGACCCTCTCTCTATGGGTTAGTTCTTTTTTGGTCCTGGAAGATTTTTGAGTGTCTTCACAGTTTTCTTGCGTTGTTCACGCACGAATTTGTCTAATGTGTCATGGCCCTTGTTAATGTCGCCACCACCAATCCAAGTAACGTCATTGGGGTGAATAACAAATTCCCCGCCAGCAGCCACAATCGGCACAGGCGAATCACTTGTTAATGCCCCGCCTTTTGCTTTTTTGACTTGGGGTTGTCCGTAAGGTGTGCCAGGCGCGCCATATGGCATTGAACCACCGCCATAAAGTGGACGATTAAAGATGCTTTTAGCGACCTTAAAACCAGCTATTGTATTACCTTCACCCATTGAGGAAATAATATCGGCAGGAATAACATAAGATCCGCTTGCGACATGGATGGGTAGATGATCTGTACGGCCAGCAACTTGGCTATGAATAGGGCCAACATGAATGCGGTTGGTTGTAACCTTAGCTTCTGGTGGCTTAACAGGCTTTGGAGATGCTGGTTTAGGCATTGGTGCAGAATGAAACATACCAGCTTGCGGCTTGGTTGTTTGCATAATGAAATTGGGTGTATGGCCGCCAAAAGCACGATGGGGACGCTTTTTAGACACTTCACGGGCTGTGCTAAGGGCAGCGGCTATCGCTTGCTTAATCGGATGGCCCGAATGAACAAGTTCGGAAATATTGCTGGATATAGCCTTACGCGAAGACCCTTTGATCAGCGGCATATTAATTCCCCAAATGTTCCAGCATAATACACGATTTTTCCGCTTAAGAATAGATAAGTGTGAGGACTTGTGAAGTTCCAGGCGTTACGACAATTCCATTAACCACGGGGATATTAAATTCATATACCCCAATAGCTTCTGGTATGGATGCTATAATAGATGCTGATGTGGCTGTTGTTGTATTGGCGGCATCATAAATGGCACCATTTGTTGAACCAGCTGTTGTTACGCTTACCCTAACCACACGGGCTGCGCCTTGGACAACAACATTTTGGGCAGATACCGCAACGGCTGTTTTATTGCCGTTTAAAGCCAAGCTTGTTTGGGACGACGTGTTTAATGCCGTAACAATGTTTTTGGAGGTGGTAAAAATATCGTCTAAACTTGCCATTAGTACCGTCCATCTGGTTGGAAGCGATACCTAATACCGCCAAGCCGCCACCACGAACCAACGTCATTGCTGTTTATTTGTATAGAAACCAAACGGCCACGGAACCGAGGACTTATAAATTCTGTCCCTTGAGTTAACGTGTAAGGTCCGTAAGAACGAGGCGTATCGCCTGGATAATCCGTAACATAGAATGTTAATTGGACTGTGGCAGTCGGGTTTTGGTACACCGCGCCGCCATTAACATTCCCGTTGTAATAACCCCATTTCATATCAGGCCATACCTGATCTATGAAGTTTTTCACATTAGCTTCTGATAGGGCGAAATAACCTGTTTGGAAGCTTGATTGCATTGGTTGGTTATTAACGCCATTATAAGCTGCGTCTGGAGATGTTTCGTGCTGGTAAATATATTGATCAGAAGATGCGCCAATGGGTGGTCCAAGCACACTTTGATTGATCCAAGCGGTGCGAGATAACGTACCAAAATCCCATTGTTGCATATATACGTTGTATTTAACGTAAGCGTTCACCTCACCGCCATCAGAAATGTTGGGATAAAACCAAGAAATTTCGCCAAAGTTTGAGTTGACCGCAACTCTTATTTTACTAAGGTTTGTCTCATCCAAATCTTGGAATATCACGTCCCAAATTGGGCATGGCAGTGGGACAACACCCGCTGATGAATAAGTCCAGAACTGACTTTGCCCCATCCAGTAGACGACATTATTTAGCGATGCAGCAGCTTTTCTAGAAATTAACCCGCAGCCAGTGCCTAATTCGTTAAATGAATAAATATATGGCTGATTAATATATTGCATCGACCAAAGGCCGATGTCGGTCCAAATTAAACCTTGTTGTTGGGCCTGAATTGCGCCAACAATCTTAGAGCCTTTCGGAATGCGATAAGAACCAGCCTGATTCGTAGTCAACGCAATCCAGCTTGTTGTGCTGGTGAAGTCATTAATATCACACCAACGTACAAGCAGTGGGTCTTGTATTCCATTTAATGTGCTGCCCCACGCTACAATTTGGCGCTGAGGCATTGCCACAAAAATACCGTCATTAACAACAGGACCAGCATTATCAACTGTCGCAACTGGATTGCCCGATGTTGAGTCCCAATAATAAATAGCGCCACTAACTGGGCAAGCTATAAGGATTTGGCCCCAGTTGTCCATCGTCCAATCTGTTGGTTGGATTGGATTACCTGTGGTAGGAGTAATAGCTGTACCAGTCCCATACCCACCAGAACCATAACCACCGATGCCATAACCCGTACCAGCAGGAACTGGACCAATTCCAATATAATAATCATATTGTGCTTGATTGCCGTTTAAATATCCGTTTGTTGTTGACGATGCTGTTGTCGATCCAGTAATAACAAAATTATTAGCGTCTGTTATGCTCTGGACGATATAGTTACCAAAGAATGTAATGCCGCCAACAGTTGTTGAAACAAGTACGGGAAATGTATTTCCAGCTACATAACCATGATTATTTAGAGTTACGGTGACTGATGCACTTCCGCTCGTCACTGAAAACTGAGGTACAGAACCGCCATTTGTGACTGTGCTTGTGGCATATGCGGGGCCACCAAGGGCATTTGTCGCTAGAATATCAAATGTACCCGTTCCAACGGTAATAGCTGGATAAAATCCATAAAGTATTAATCCGCCGACAGATATTTGTGTTTTAATAAATACAGAATCGTAACTGGTAATTGTTGAACCAGAGTCATTAATCGTAACAACATTGCTGCCAGATGTCGTTGAGACGGAGACTGGCATCACATTATCTTCTATTGTTCTGGGCGTTATATTTATTCTAGTTCCGTTATTAATAACGCTTAATGTATTTGTATTTCCTGCGCCATACTCCGCGCCAACGGCAAGCCAAGCTTTTGAATTTGTATCTTCCCACGCCCATAAAGCGCGAACAATTGAACCTATTTTATTGGGAAAATAAGTCAGCCAACCGCCAAGCTTTTGAACCAAACCAAAGCCATTTCGATCTGGAACAAAACGCACAAGGTTAGTAAATGAAAGGCCCGCTTGATTTAATGCAGGGGTTTCATTTTGATCGACACCAGGAGTAATTTTTACCTGTGCGTGGGGCATTTAATTACCTTGTCGGTGTAGCAGCAACTGGAGAAGATAAAGAAGTCCACGCAGATGCAGCAAACTTCTTACGAAATTCTTCTTCAATTGCCTTTTGTTTAAGTGCCTGATATTGACCCTCATAGCTTTGCGCCATTGCAGGATCATCAGACTCACGCCCAAAATTGCGTTGGTATGCAGAAATGTAGACCATTGACGCCATAATCAAAAGATCTGGCAAATATGTGCTGATGAAAGTAGTGTTTGTCGCAGCTGAACCAGTTGACGCAAATTGATAAAGCGACTGTGTGCGAATTGTACCCGTTAATAAAACAGGATACGATGAATTGGGGTATGGTCCGACAATAATATTTTGTGACGTATTTCCACTAGATGCAGCGTCTCCACCATAAATTGCAAAAACAGTCGGAACGGCAGTGTAAGAACTGTCATTATAAACATTTTGAATATATTCCTTAGATGTAGGGGTAAGGGGCAATGTTGCAGTGCCAGATACCACACTTACGGTCTGAAGGGTAACAAAATCGTTAACAGATACAGAAAGAATGTTATTTCCTGAAGAAAATGTATAGTTTGGGTTGCTAGTTACGGATTGCGATAGATCCAAATCACGTTGAATGCGTAATTCAGCGTAATTTAGCATTTGAGGAATTAAATTATTAAAATTAGTGTCAGGCTGCGATAATGTGCCGCCATAAGCCACATTTGCTAAATAAGTAATACCATTAATTGTTGTGTTTGTTGTAGGTGTAAAGGTATCAACAATGGCCATCGTACCGATCTGGTTAATGTACCCATTGTACGTTAGCGCATTTGTTGGAACTGACATTACTTAATACCTTTGCAATAAGCTTGGCGACGAGCATTGTTTTCTTTTACGCCACGTATTGTCTCGTCAGTGTCCTTTGGCGACCAGCTGATACCAGTCCAGACAGTGCAAGCACTACTTCCGTTCAAAGGAATCTGGGTCGCGCAACCTTGCAGAATTAGCGTCAACGGAATCAATAGCATCCCCAGCTTTAATGGCTTCATCGACTTTCTCCAAAGATTGCGTGTTTTCCTTGTTAATGTATGCGTTAACAGCATCGGTGCTAATTTTATAATACACCCCCGTCAACACTAGCACAACAATAATTGCTGCGCCTACATATCTCCCTATCGGTGTCAGGAAAAAGGCAAACATCTTAAACTCCGTGTTCCTCTAAATGCTTTGATCTAAAGTACCAGATGGCGACTCCGCACAAGACGATAATTGCGAACATGTCGAAAGTCGTATTGGAAAGAAGGCTTTGTATCTGGGTAAATAGATCGTTTGCTGATTGCGCCTGACCAACATAGTCTTGCGCATTACTGGTAAGGGTTTTAGCTGCACCAGCCACGCCAAGCGCAGAAGTTGCCAAGGCTGTATTCCCCTGTTTACTGTCCGCCATTGTCTTGGTTGGCGGTGTGTCAGGGGTAGCGCGATGTTCCTGCTCTTCAATGGGTTTGCCACCCGTTGTCCACCATTCCGATTCTGCGTTGCGGCGGCGTACCAAGCCTGGGAGGACTTTCCCACCACCCCGTGTCCATTTTTGTAATTCTGTTGGGACTTTTTCAAACTGACCTGCATTGACGCATTTTAAAAGAGTTGAAGATGCAAGGTTTCCCTTACCAGCATTATAGCAAAAATCGACCAAAACATCGAACTGATGCTGTGTTAATTCAACCTTCACCAAAGATTTAACATCGTTCTCGAACTTAACCATGTCAGCGGCTAGGATACGATTAGCATCCTCTTGGGTAATCGTCATGCCTTCCTTAACTTCAGGCGCACCTGCCGCAGAAGTGTGTCCATAGCCGATGGTTAGGATACCAGCTGGACAGCGGTAGGCAGTCAACTTGCAGCCTTCAAATGGCTTTGTGAGGGCGTTTAAACCACCTTCGGACATTTGCATGGAATTAGCCTTTCACAGTGAAGAGGTAAGCTACGAAAAACACAACTATAATTACCACAAATATGAGGATAAAAACACTCCCCCATACTGCCAAGCCACGTAAAAACTCAGCTTTTTCTCTAGCTGCTTTTTCGGCGTCGAGTCGGTCTGCCTTCTTGATTCGGGTAATCTCTTCTTGAAGGCGTATCCACTCACCATAACCATATTGTGACACAAAAAGGTTCTGCGCTTCCTGCATCCATTGGTTAATTTGCTGCTTGGCGGCATAGGCATCCATTGCCCTTTTTTCGGCGCTTTCCTTGGATTGGAAAAGACTTTTAGGTGGATCTGCCACCATACGGGTAATTTCACCAACGCTCCCCATTAATGAGGAAACGTCCTGCATCATACCCTGAATTTCCTTACCAGCGGCAATACCTGATTTAATAGCGCCGTATGCCGTTTGCGCTAATGCGAGGATTGTTAACGGGTCCAATTTGTTTCCCCATAGTAATCCCCTCTTGTTGAGAATGAATGATATATATCAGTTATTTGTCTGCTTTGGCATCTAATTTATCAAATATCTTAGCTAACATGTCTTTAATTTCACGCATTGCTTCTGAAAATTCATCTTTTCTAATATAGTTTGAAGGAAGATCCACTTCTAGTCGGTGGATGTCTTCCTTCATTTTTTGTACCGCATCCCATACTTGTCGGCCTAGCCAACCACCCACCGCAAACCCCGCTCCTATAGCTGTGTCAATTAGGGTCTGCATTTCCATGGTTAACTCCTACGAGGCTGGCGCGTCAACCGTTGTTGGCGCTTCTGGTGTGGGTGCGGCAGCCAATTGGCTTTCTGCATCCTGTTTGATCTTGAAAATAAGCTGTTGAACCTCGGCAAATGGACGGCTGCCCAATGCACCAAGGATATAGTTAACCTCATCTACTGTTAAGCTTAATGTTACGTTCATCTCATTTTCCCTCTGTTTAATAGCAGTTATTAGCTGCTATATTTTTTTACACTAAAATTCGACCAAATCCAAGACCTATGCAGACCAAGGTAATGGCAATGATGTATTTTGAGGAGAAATTTTAGCTGCTATTTCCGCATCTAACTGTGCCTCAAGAGCCGAAACTTGAGTGGCCCCTAATGCAGCCTGCACCCATCCAATGACTTCAGCCTGAGTAAGTTGATTATAGGCCGTAAAGGGTGAGCCAGCTGTGTATGTTACATCAGTTTCGCCGTTGGTTGCAATTGCAACTGCGTTTGTTGTCGGAAGATAAATTCCGTTGGTAGGGGCAGAGGAACCTGATGGAACAAGTGTTGCCGCCGTTACGCCGTTTGTACCATCAATAATTGCCGACATAGTTCAGTTCCTTAGCTTGCAGGAGCAATAGTTAATTGCCCTTCTTGCACTAATTTCATAATGTTGATGTAGTCTGTGTTGGAAGGATCAAGAGGAACACATGATTCAAAACCATTTATTTCTACTTTAATTCCACAATTTATAGTTGTGTTTGGTATGTAATAATATTGAGCGTTTGTGTAAACTTTCATTTTACAACTCCGCAGAGAAGTCTAAATAGACAAGCGTTGATACGTTGGCAGCAGCAAGCGCAAATGCCCCGCCATTTGTAAATGATCCAGTCGCCCCAATTGATATGTTATTATTGGAGTTTGATCCATTAGAGGGATAACCGCTAATGTTCAACGCACTCACAGAATAATCAAAATTTCCAGAAACTGGAGTTGTATAGCCAAAAGTAGGCTGCGTTCTCATTGGTACAGGAAAATAAAGATTGGCCGATCCGCCCGTGGTTGAATAACACCTGCCAATAGCAAATTGAACGTAAGGAAGGCTGTTATTTGTGTATTTAACATAATACCTTTGACACTGCGATAATTGATCGCTGTAGGTATTAAATTGATATGGTGTTGCTACAGAGCCAACTTCTAATTGTACGCCTGTTATGTAGAAAGTAGCGCCATTTGTTGAAACAATGTTTTGTGCGCCTGATGTTGAATAATAATTTGATGAAGTCCAAGATCCTGCCGTGGTTTGATAATTTGAACCGCAACCCAAATTAAAACATAAAGCTAATCCCTGACCATTTGTCGTATTATAAGAAAAAGTTGTTGTGTCACCTGGTATTGTAACAGTTATGTATGTCCATGTATTTGCAGAAGCGATGCTAAATGTAAAAACATAAGATCTAAATGTTGATCCATTTGTTCCAATAACAGAACCAGCAAATGTTCCAGTTAATGAACTATACGCCCAAAACGAAAGAGTTATAGTTTTAGCGTTTGCCGTACCAAAATTAAGGTCAGCCACATTATAGCCTTCAATCCCCTGCAAAGTAGTAATAAGATCAGTTGAGGTTACAGTATATGAAGAGCTAGAAGTAAATCCCAAATATTTATTAAATCCAGAAGGAGGTGTTACTGAACCTGCATTTTGCTGAATAGTAAATTTTGATGCTTGAGTTGTATAATATGACCAACGATCAATTGTATAAGTTGTTGCACCAGTTGTTGAGGCTGTAACACTTCCGCCGTTATTTCTTTGGTCAACTGCCATATTACCATTGATAATACGATTGCGTGGCCCAAGGCTCGCAGCAGTACCCATATTGGTATTGTCGTTGAAGGTAATGCCTGTGGTTCCGTTAACTGCGAATGACATTATTGCACCGCCGCAAGTTGTTGTGCTGTAGGTTCAGCAAGTGTGGGATGATTCCAAGATTTTATGTAATCACCATCTCCATCATTCTGTAAAACAATGGTTCCCGTTCCAAGAGCAAAATCTGCCGTTGTTAATGTTGAATATATTTTAATTATCTTTTCATAAAGAGACATATTATGCACCTCTCAACATGCAACCTTGGAAATACTGGACAAAAGGCCAATCGGCAGATAGCCCATCAGTATTTTGAGAAGATCCACTTCCTTGGTATGTATAAAGTTGAACATAATCACCAGTTCCATTTAAATAGAACATAGCAGCTACGCTTGTACCAGAAGTACTTCCGCCATTACTATATGTTCCTCTTTTTTGAGTTGAACCGCCATTTTTGTATAATTGAACCAAAGCAGCGGTAACTGTAGATGCATACTGGACTGCTCCAGTAAACATATAATATCCTGCAACATTGGGGCAAAAAGCATAGGCTGGAACAGATAAGCCATTAAGTGTTACTGTTGAACCTGTATTATTATAACAAGTGTTTGTGTCGTATTCTTTTACTTGGTTTGCGACAAGTGTAAATGTTGTATTTGATATGGTTTGTTGTGCATTTGGATAACAACTAAATGCAGGTCCATTGGTTGCTTGATTGCTGCCGATCGATAAAGACTGTCCCGATGGAATTGTTAAAGATCCAGCAGTCGTAATTCCAACAGTATTGGTTCCATTGGATTGGAATTGAACGGCACCTGAATTATCAGGTGTCATTGTCATACCATTTGATGTTGTAGCGTTAAGAATAACTGACATTATAAGACCACCCATCTGCTTCCGCTGGGGACTGTTACTGTTACACCCGACGACACTGTAATTGGACCTGTTGACATAGCATTTTGCCCTGATGGTATGGAGTAACTTGTCGTTACAGTCTGACCATTGAGATAAAAGACCTGATCAGCACCACCACCAGTTGCGCCGCCACCAATGCTACCCCAAGCAGTTCCATTATAACCTTCAAATGCGCTTGTTGTTGTATTATAGCGGAAATAACCCTGCACACCAGTAGGACGTTGCGATGTTGTACCAACGGGGACTAAAACAGCATCTGTTGCAGAAATATATAAGCTGCTTGCAGGGGATGCCGTTCCAATGCCGAGGCGAAAGTTTGTGTTATCCCAAAATAACTTAGAGTTATTTTGCGTATAAACACCAGAAGAACCAGCAAAGACTACCGAACCAGCGGTAAATGCGGTTGCCGTTCCTGTGCCGCCATTGCCAACGGGCAAAGTACCCGTCACACCTGTTGTCAGAGGAAGGCCCGTAGCATTGGTTAGAACAGCCGCTGATGGCGTTCCCAATGCAGGTGTCACCAATGTTGGTGAGGTGGAAAGAACAACAGATCCTGAACCTGTCGATGTCGTAACACCCGTACCGCCAGCAAGAACAGGCAATGTTCCAGCCGTTAAAGCCGATGATGATGTCGAGTAAAGCGCATTATTGGGGGCGGTAAAATTGGTTAATCCAGTGCCACCATAGCCGACACCAATTGTTGTTCCCTGCCAAGTTCCTGTGCTGACAGTGCCGAGATTTGATGTCGTTGCCGTCAGGGTTGTGAACGTACCAGCGGCAGCCGTTGAGCCGCCAATTGTCGTGCCATTGATTGTGCCGCCAGTAATAGCCACGCTGTTGGCGTTTTGCGTGGACATCGTGCCAAGGCCAGAAATAGCCGTATTTGGTATTGTGGTCGATGCCGTCATCGGCGATGTGCCGTTGCCGTACACATAACCAGTCAATGTAGACGCACCTGTGCCGCCATAAGGCACTGTAATTGTGTTGGCGTTCCAAGTACCAGCCGTAAGCGTCCCAACGCCTGTAATGCCCGTATATGACCCGCTAATGAGGGATGAGCCAATAGTTCCTGATGTAATTTGTGAAGCGGCAATCGCAATTGATGTATTAGAAGCAGCCGTTAATTGGCCCTGCGCATTGACTGTATATGTTGGCACAGATGAAGCGGAACCATAAGATCCTGATGTGACCGCTGTGTTTGTAATGCTGAATTGCGAACCTGAAAGGGTAAGGCCCGTTCCAGCGGTATAAGTCGGCACTTGGCTAAATTGCGTTAAAGTAATCGCAGTTGTGCCAATAATAATATTGCCTTGCGTTGTAATAACGTAGGCTTCGCCAGCATCGCCGCCGCCTGTGACAAGGAAATAAGAGCCAGCTGAAATACCAGATGTGCTATTGGGTATGTATTTATTGCCATCCGTGGCACGAGTTAGCACCCAATTTGTCGATGCTGAACCTTGGTTTGTGCAGGTATAAATGCCGTTTTGGTAAGCATTTGTTTGACCTGTTACAAGAACACGATCATTTAATTGAACAGTATAACCTTCAAGAACAAGGGCAGCCTGTGTTCCAGCATTTGTTAATGTCGCACCAACACCAGAATTAGCACGAGTTGTAATGCTTAATCCTGTGCCATTGGTAAATGTGGTAATCTCTGGACCATAATAATCCAAAGATAATGTGAATGTATTAGCGTCAATAACAGACCAAACAAAGTATGGCGTTCCCGACACCAATCCATTTGCGGTTACAGATGGCACCACCATATTGCCAACAGACAACCCGTGGCTTGCGCTGGTAAGGTTTGAACCTGATGCAATGGCCGTAATCGTTGGTGTTGTGCCACCCTGCACATAAGTTGCTGTCAGATTGTTATCAACATCCGCCGCAGCTGGTGTGTGAATATCAATACCAGTTGTAGATTGGTCATCGACATATTGCTTTGTTGCAAGTTGTAATGCTGATGTTGGATTTTGTGTAACAGTGACAGATGTTAAACCAGCCAGTGTTGATGCAGTTGCACCAAGGGCAACATTTGTTGTGCCAATTGTAACACTGCTGTTGGTCAAACCTGAATTAGGTATTGTTGAAACGGCAGTAAATGCGCTGGTTCCATTGCCAACCAAATAGCCAGTTAAAGAAGTAGCGCCTGTGCCACCTTGACTAACTTGAACAGTGCCAGTTGTTATTGCCGACGCATCAATGGCTATTGAGGCGTTAGAAGCCGCAGTCAATTGACCTTGAGCATTAACTGTAAATGTCGGAACAGTAGATGCCGAGCCATAAGATCCAGCGCCAACAGTTGTATTGGCAATGCTTAATGTGCCTGAAGCTGTAATTGGGTTTGTGGTGCTGCTTTGAAGACCAGTTCCAGCACCAATACTTGTAACAGTACCCGTACCAGTAATTGAATACCAAGTAGGATCTGAACCAGATCCATTTGTTTTCAAAACTTGACCAGAAACACCAGCCGATAATTGTGTCCAGCCAGAAGCGCCATAATACATAATAGCGCCACGAACCGCTGGTATGGCAGTATTTAAAGCATTAACAATAGTTGGTGAGTAAATTGCGTAAGCCAATTGACCTGATACAATATTTGTAGCATTTGTTGTATCAACGTGGGCCGATGTAGCAAGGCCAGTTACTTGAGTATATGGGATATTGATTGTCGTGTTGGTCGCTGATGTTATTGTGCCATATGAATTAACAGTAAACACAGGCACAACAGATGCTGAACCATAAGTTCCCGCTGTGACTCCTGTTGTTGGCTGTGTAGGAGTTGACCAATATGGTGTCGTGCCATTAGATGTAACAACCTGACCATTTGTGCCAATACCAAGTGTCTGCCAACCAGTTGAACCACGATAAAGAATATTTCCTTGAGTATTGCCAAATGTGTCGAGAATAGCACTCGGTGTTACATCAGATGGAGATGCCGAACCGCCAGTTAAATTAGCTTTGACAGTACCTGCCGACATTTGTGCAAGGTAAGTATTTGTAATCGCAGCCGTTGGAAGCGTAATAGTAACAGCACCAGAAACTGTTGTGCTGGAAAGAGGCGAACTGGCCGTTACGCTACTAATGCCAGGCGCAGGGTAAGTTGTGGCTACGTATTGGCCAATTTGTGCAGTTGTTACCTTAACCGATGAACCAGATTGAACAGCTTCAAGTTGTTCCGAACCAGACAGGGATGTTGCCGATGTTAAATTCGGTATTTGCACATTGCTCATTTAAGCGACCCTGTATTTGGAACTTGGCTAAAGTTGTATGGCAAGCTTGGGTTATTTATAACATATCCCCCTGAAATATAAAAACCCGTAAATGATGATCCTTGCAGATCAATTTGCGTTGGACTGACAACTGTTACAATCCAATTCCCATTGGCATTTGGAACGCCATTGACCATTTGGACTATTACACTCTGGCCAGAAATAATGCCATTTGTAGTTGCCATGCTTAATCTGATTAATCCAGACCCATTATTAACAGCACCCGTCACATTGCGGTAAGTAACTGCATTTGGGTCCGTACCAGGCAATTGATTAAGGCCTAAAGGCGGCTCGCCAGTTTCCTGTGTGACGCGATTGTTATTATCCTGCGTAATGCGGTTGTTGCCGCCCTGGACGGGAATACCCGTCGGATAATTAATGCTGTTTTGACCAGATGTGACACGATAATCTGTCTCATCATCAACAAAGTATTCAATACGTGGATTCTCGATTGGCACTGGATCAGCAGGAACAACAATAGCCCGCAACTGTTGCTGAGGTTCGTCATAGCATCTGTCGCAAACCAATATGCGTTTATTGATTAATGATGCGCCAGCCCAGTCAAATTGCCATTGCAAATCAACTCTGTTAACACGCGCACCACACCTATCGCAAATAGCATGAGCCTGTGGTGCGCGTGGGTTAGTCCTTGCCCGTCCTGACTGAGATGCGTATGCCACTAGCCCTCCTACGGCCTATAATAGCCTATGATTTGAGGACTGATGTATTGCGAAGCTTGTTCCACGTTTTGTGCAGCGACTACATTATATGCATCATCAGCGGCTGCTTTTAGCATAACAGTAGCTTGCGGATTCCAAATCATTGATAGACGTTCAGCCAATCCAAAGGCAAAAGCTTCCAGCCAAAGATATGGAATATCCACCTGCTGCCCACTGGTAAAGTTTGAGTCTTGGATTTGCTTAACTCGATAATAGTTAAGATATTGCGCGCTTGTGCCATCAGGGACAGGCCACAAAGTAACGGTTGGCGACAGTAAGCGGTCAAACCAATAAACAGTGGTAAATCCCTGCTGCTCTTTGTTTGGATAGGAAGAATATTCTGTGCGGCTGATGGGCAGGATATAACGATCAATAGGCTGCGTATTTCCTGTAGTCGTTGTAACATACGCATCAAGGATCATCACAGTGCTTGGATCAACACTATAGGTTGTTTGACCCTGAACCAAGGGAACCTGGACAAGATCAACCTGCCAAAGATTAACACCTTGGTTTGACCAACGAGACAGCAACATATTTGCCGCAGTCTGCGCGGAAGACATATGCTCCTGAGTCAGCGCGGTGTTACGCACCCCAGCCAAATTAAAGGCGTATAGGGTTATTTCGCCTAAGCTGGGGTTGTAGTTATATGTGCCGCTTGTGGCCATTAGTCACCCTTAGAAGGTGGTAGCTGTAGCATTATTAATCAAATAACCACCAGCAAAGATTGACGCAATATATGGTCCGCCTGTGCTTGATTTAATTTGATATTGAATGTCCGTTCCAGCGGGATGAGCGACAGGA
>Ga0214166_1000239_pt1 | contig 28896 bp, 9 predicted proteins | sample TroBogepilimnion_27_FD_153005 | JGI IMG/M metagenome (GOLD analysis project Ga0214166, IMG submission 153005) | Freshwater microbial communities from Trout Bog Lake, WI - Practice 18AUG2009 epilimnion v3 | ecosystem: Environmental > Aquatic > Freshwater > Lake > Epilimnion/Euphotic zone ...
ATTCTGGTTTGGTAAACACACAATATGAGCTTTTACTTCTATGTATTTCTAACAACATATCCTTGTTGTTTAGGTAATTTACTTTTGCGGTCATCCTTTATCAGTCCTCTAATGTCTTATTATAAACTACGCACTTAATAAAGTCAAATAAATAATATACCAAAACAAGGATATTATTATGGGATTACTAGATTCATTAAACGGCTCGGCTAATTTGCTGGGTGCCGGAGCAGGCGCTATTAATACGGCTAGTAATTTGGGTAGTGCGATAAGCTCAGCATATAATAGTAATGGTGGCGGAGATGTTATGTCTGCTATTCGCGCGGTAAATCTTCCAGCAGCCGGAGAAGCAGTTGGAGATATTATCAGCGCAGTTTCTAGTTTCGGCGGAGATGCCAACGCTAATGACTGGCGTGTTAGATTAAGTCTAGCTAATTGGTCCAGTTTTAAAACAAGTCCTGTGTTAAAACCTTTGAAAGATGCAGGCGGTTTAATATTTCCTTACACTCCAAAAATTACTATGCAAAGTGCTGCCACTTATCAGCCTATTGATACTGTGCATACAAACTATCAATTCCACGCATTTAAAAATAGCGATCCAGGACATGTGCAGATTGAAGCTCCTATGTATGTAGAAGATTCTACACAAGGGTTATACTGTATTGCTATGATCCATTATTTACGCAGCCTTACCAAAATGTTCGCAGGAAATGATCCTAAGGCAGGAAATCCTCCACCAGTTATTTTCTTAAATGCTTATGGAAATTATGTGTTTAAAAATGTCCCGGTAGTAGTTACAAAAATGACTTGGCAATTTCCTAATGATTGCGATTATATTGGTTGTAACGTAGTCGGTAGTGCCGCTGGAGAAGTACAAGGTGTTGCAGACAGTATTGGCGGTTTAGCCAGTGTTGGAGCTGGACTGTTAGGAGGCGATAGTGCGTTAGGCGGAATATTAGGCGGAGTCAGTGCCATTGCTGGAGGAGTTGGACAAGTAGCAGGTTTATTAGGTACATTTGGTATTGGCGGGACAACTAGCGGAGGAGTAGCGCATGTTCCAACAAAGAGTAGTCTTAGCGTAACATTACAACCTATCTATAGCAGAACTAGTGCTCGTAACTTTAGTCTTGATAGATTTGTTACTGGCGGCTATCTCAATAATAGTTTTGGATACATTTAATCATGGCTACATATAGTAATACAAGTCCTTGGTACAAAACAAAGATAAAAAACAATTATCTTGATGTACTAACTATCAGACCTGTTAGTGCTGATGCGGACGATTTCCTTTATACTATTGAACCGCAATATACTTACCGACCTGATTTGTTAGCCTATGACTTGTATGGAGAAGTTAACCTTTGGTGGGTGTTTATGCAACGTAATTTAGATGTTATACAAGATCCTATATTAGATTTTGTTCCAGGAACTCAAATATACATACCCAAAGGTAGCGGACTAAAAACTGTTTTAGGACTATAATATGAGTTTTGACTCACTGCCAGGTATAATAGATTCAGCAACACAAACCACAACTGCGGTTAGTAATGCCGCATCTCAATTTTTATCATCAGGTCCTGCAAGCGGATTAACGTCTGCGTTTAGTAGTGTATCTGGTTTGCTATCAGGCATTAGTGGATTCTTTAAAGGATTAAGTCCTGGCCAAAAATTGCCATTACCTAATCCACTGTTTGCTTATGCAAGTTATACCTATGTATTAGGTATAGGATGTCTTACAGAAAACGATTTAAATTATCCAGATAAAACTTATAAAGCCGGCGGAAAAATTCCTTTAATTTGTAAAGATGCCAATGCTGATCCTAATAATCGAGTTAACACAGTCTATGGCAAATTTGATTTTTTTATTAACAATCTAGAATTATATAGTGTTGTTGGCTTTGAACAAGGCGGCGGCAATACTAATGTAATGAACTTTACATTTGATATCATAGAACCTTACAGTATGGGGTTGTTTATTATTGCATGTCAGCAACTAGCACAAAAACAAGGTTGGGATAATTGGCGTGAAGCACCATTTGTCCTTACAATAGATTTTAGAGGTAATACTGAAAACGGACAAATAAAAAATATTCCTAACACCGGCAGACAAATACCTTTTAGCTTTGTTGATTTAAGTATGACTGCTACTGAAAAAGGTAGTGTTTATAAATGTTCAGCTATGCCATGGAATCAACTTGCTTTAACAGATGATATTGCAGATACAAAAAGTGATTCATCGGCTGTAGGATCAACTGTTCAAGAAATACTACAGTCAGGCGAAAACAGTTTACAAAAAGCCTTAAATGCCAGAATGAAAGAAATGGAAAAACAAGGTATTGTAGATCAAGCTGATGAATATTTAATTTTATTTCCACAAAATACAGCTAGTTCAGCAGATGCTAGTCAAAGTTCTGATACAACTGAAGATTCTAGTTCTGCTACTGAATCATCTAATAGTTCGGGCGGTGGCGGCATTTACGATACACTAGGTGTTGCTAGAAGTAAGACTAATCAAACACTAGTTCAAAATCCAGGTGATTGTAATCTTATTGGACAAGCTAGTTTAGGATTTGATGAAAAGCGTAAAGGAGATCCTGCCTTTGGTAAAGATCAACAATTATACGATACTAAAACTGGCACATTTAATACTGGAAAATTTAAATTTGATAAAACATCGACAGAAATGCGTTTTACACAAAATACCAGTATTCCGCAAGCAATCAACCAAGTTATATTACAAAGTGATTTTGTTAGTGACACATTAGATAGCAGTAAAATAAGTCCCGAGGGTTATAGAGATTGGTATAGAATAGCTACCAAAGTATATACTACTGGTGACACACAAAAAAACACAGGTATTAAGCCTCGATTGATTGTTTATCAAGTTGTTCCATATAAGGCACATAACAGTAGACAACTACCTGCAGGCGTTAAAGGCTTGGGTTTCGACAGTCTCGCAGATCAGGCAGTAAAAAAATATGAATACATTTATACTGGGCACAATGTAGATATTATTAATTTTAAAATTGAAATTCAAAATGGATTTGTTTATATTATGGGTGCAGATGGTTTAGCTGAAACTCAAGATAAAGTTACAGCTAACCAGACAGGTAGTGAAGATCCTGAAAAAAATCAAAATCAAAAATACATGCCTGATGGAAAACAGCAAACTCCTACACCAGGATTTATGCCTACAATTTTAAAATGGGTTAACACACTAACAGGCAATGACAGAGGCGGCGGTGGCGGAGCTGAAGGTCAAGCGCAACGTGCAGGTAAGTTGTTTAACCTAGCTCTTAATAATCCGTTTGATATGTACAATCTTGAAATGACAATTATTGGAGATCCATATTATATCACACAAAGCGGAACAGGAAATTATACCAGCGAAGCGGCCACACATAATTTAAACACAGATGGAACTGTAAATTATGAAAGTGGTGAAGTTGACATTATAATTAATTTTAGAACTCCTATCGATCTTAATCAAAGTACAGGATTGTATAATTTTGGCGGTGCTAGTAAAAGCGCACCAGTTATGCAATTTAGCGGACTATATTGTATACAAACAATTAAAAGCCATTTTGCAGACGGTAAATTTACACAAACATTATCTGGATTTAGACGACCAACGCAAGAATACCTAGACGAGTCAACATTAGCTGATATGCCATCGACAAAAGGTAAAGTAACCGAAACTCCTAATACAGATTCAGACGCAGAGCAAACAGGAACATAATGTCAAACGATCAAACAAGAATTAGTGCTAAAGGTACCGAACCACGTCCAGGACCTTTTTTAGCTAGAGTGATCAGTCACTTAGACAGTACTGCTATGGGCATGTTGCAAGTGGAAATTTTAAGACCTACAGGTAACACAGGCGATTCTGGACAACTACACCAAGTAAAATATATGAGTCCTTTTTATGGTGTAACTAGTGCTGATTTTGTAAGACAAGATCCTGACAATTATGGTAACACTCAAAAAAGTTATGGTATATGGGCAGTTCCTCCGGATGTTGGTACAACTGTAGTTGTTATTTTTATTGACGGAGATCCTAAGAGAGGATACTGGATAGGGTGTGTGCAAGATGAAGGAATGAATTTTATGATTCCTGGAATTGCCTCAACAGAAAATAATGTAGAAGGCGAAGGCAGATTGCCAGTAGCAGAATATAATAAAAAAGTAAATGACGGAAGTCCTTCAGATTCTACTAAAAATAAAAAACCTCTACACCCTTTAGCAGATGCGTTAAAAACACAAGGGTTAGATAACGACGATATCAGAGGATTAACTACTAGTAGTGCTAGAAGAGAAGTGCCAAGTATGGTGTTTGGATGGAGTACCCCAGGGCCTGTAGATAAAAGATCAGGCGCACCAAGAGGCGCTATTGGCAAAGAAGATTATAAAATACCAAATGCTTTTGTAAGTCGTTTAGGTGGAAGTACATTTGTCATGGATGACGGGGATGATAAATTTTTACGTAAAACAAAAGCCGGAGATGGCCCTCCAGAATACGCAAGTGTACTGGGCGGAGAAACAGACGGTGATCCTACAATTCCACATAATGAATTAATTAGAATTCGAACAAGAACAGGGCATCAAATACTTTTACACAATAGCGAAGATTTAATTTATATTACTAATAGCAGAGGAACTTCTTGGATAGAATTAACTAGTAATGGAAAAATTGATATCTATGCACAAGATAGTATCAGTGTGCATACTGAAAACGATATAAATTTTACAGCTGATAGAGATATAAATTTTACAGCAGGCGCTAATGTTAATATTAATGCCGGAACAAATATAAACCAACAAGCAGGATCTGCATGGAATTCAACATCGGGTACTACTAGCAAAATAACAGCTGGCGGAGATACTCATATTATGGCAGCCAATACTGCTATAGACGGCGGTAATATTAATTTTAATTCAGGTGTTGCAACATCAGCCGATACAACTCCTAAAGCAGGAAGAATTCCACAAACCGAGCCCTGGGCCGGCCACGAAAATTTAGATCCTGCACAATTTACTTCAGACAAAACACAAGCATCGGAAGATGTATCGGAGCCCAGCACAACTGCATTTAACAAATACACAACAGCAACTGATACTTTTAATAAAGTACAAGGTTCACAAGAGGAGCAACAATAATGGCTACAAACTTATATGACAAAATAATACTTCCTGCTCGCCCAAATCCTACTAATGCTCCTCCACAAATGTACAAAGGTTTTAGTACAATAAATTCATCTACACAAAATTTTATTTTATACGATTTTGAACTTATTAAACAAGATTTACTTAATAATTTTAATATTAGAAAAGGCGAACGTTTAATGCAACCTAGCTATGGTTGCATTATATGGGAAATGTTATTCGAACCGTTAACAGAACAAGTAAAAGATTTGATTATACAAAACGTAAATGAAATTTTAAATTACGATCCCCGAATACAAGCTGGGAATATTGTTATAACACCATACGACACTGGCATACAGATTGAATGTGTAATAACCTATTTGCCTTATAATATTAGCCAGGATCTACAATTACGCTTTGACCAAGCTAACGGGCTGATTAGCTGATAAAATACCCACATAATTCCATTCGATAAATACACTTATTAGGACTAATTATGAGCTCAACGGATAGACAAAATAACCTGTTAGTCAGCGAAGACTGGCAGAAAATTTATCAATCATTTAAGAACGCTGATTTCCAAAGTTACGACTTTGATAACTTACGTCGTACAATGATTGACTATATCCGTACTAATTTTCCAGAAGATTTTAACGATTACATTGAATCCAGCGAATACCTCGCCCTTATCGATCTTATTGCCTTCGTGGGCCAAAGCATAGCTTTCCGTGTTGATTTAAATGCTCGTGAAAACTTTTTAGAACTAGCAGAACGTAGAGATAGTGTGCTAAGACTAGCACGAATGATTAATTATAATGCTAGTAGAAACATAGCTGCCACAGGTTTGCTAAAATTTAGCACAGTTCAGACTACAGAAAATGTATTAGATAGCAACGGCATTAATATGAGTGGCCAAGTAATTACTTGGAATGATCCAAGTAACAGTAACTGGTATGATCAATTTATTAAAGTTATCAATGCGGCTTTACCTACAACTCAACAGTTTGGCAATCCAATAGATCAAGCTAACATATACGGCATACCTACTGGACAATATCGTTTTAACGCTAGAAATACAAACGTTCCTGTTTTTAGTTTTAGTAAAAACGTTGCTGGTCGTACAATGAATTTTGAAATTACTAGTACTACAATTTCTGGCGGTGAAGTAATTTACGAAGAACCTCCAAAAGTTGGAAATCATATGTCTTTTATTTTTAAAGATGATGGTTATGGAGCTGGTAGTAGCAACACAGGATTCTTTTTAAATTTTACACAAGGCAATTTAAATCAAGGAACATTTACAGTTACCCAACCAAGTAGTAATCAAACTATTGATATTAACACACAAAATATCAATAATACAGATGTATGGTTATACAGCCTAGATCAAAGTACTGGTCTTGAAAATACACTTTGGACACAAGTTCCTGCTACAACTGGTAATAATATAATTTATAATAGCCTAAGCAATAGTATTAAAACAATTTACAATGTAATTACTAGAGCAGGTGATGCAGTTAGTTTAAGTTTTGCAGATGGAACATTTGGTAGTTTACCATTAGGAAATTTTAGATCTTACTATAGAGTTAGTAATGGTTTAACATATACAATAAATCCTAGCGATATTTTAAATGTAGCAATTAGTATTCCATATACAAGTAGCCAAGGACAAGCAGAAACATTGACTATAACTTTAAGTTTGGCATCAACTGTTTCAAATGCATCAGCAACAGAAACAAATGCTAGTATTAAAGCCAATGCTCCTCAAACTTACTATACACAAAACCGTATGGTTACCGGAGAAGATTATAATATTAGTCCATTAGGCGTTACACATAAAATTGCCAAAGTAAAAAGTATTAATAGAACAAGTAGCGGCATTAGTCGTTATTTCGATTTAACTGATCCCACTGGCAAATACAGCAGTACAAATTTATTTGCTGATGATGGAATTTTATATCAAGAAATTTACACTTCTGCAACAAATTTTTCTTATGTAACTAAAACTGATGTAGAAGGAATTATATACAATACAGTTTTTCCTATTTTAGATGATCCTAACTTACGTAATTTTTATTATGCAAATTACATAAATTATATTTCTGAAAGTTTAAGTATTCAGTGGGCTAATGTAACTACAGACAGTAACAGTTCAACAGGATTCGTTACTGATACTACAGCTTTACCTAAAAAATTAGCTAGCTATACCAGTACTGATTTAAAATATTTTACATCAGGGTCGTTAATTAAATTTATTGCTCCAACAATACGAGGAGTAACATATTATTTTGATACAACAAATCAAAACAATCTAGTAGCAGTTCCTGCATTGGGATTATTGCCTGCTGGAGGTGTAAGTTATTTGTGGGCGCAGGTTGTATCTATTGTGGGCGATGGTCTTGGGGATAATGATAATAACACAGGAACAACTACAGTTAATGGCGGGTTATTCGGAGTTGTAACATTAAATCAGATTGTACCATCAAATGCTGTTATTAGTCAAATTATTCCTCAATTTAATTTAACTATTGGATCTAGTGTTATTACAACAATGATAGATTTGATTTTTAATAATACGCCTTTTGGACTACGTTACGGATATGATTCATTAGCCGGAATGATGGACTGGCAAATTATATTTGAAACAAATTTAAACACTACTATGAGTTTTAGTTTAGGTAATCAAGGCGATACTACAAATACACAACAAGATTCTAGTTGGATGTTATTGTTTACCACGGATAATCAATTTTATACTATTACCACACGACTAATGAGATATGTGTTTGAAAGTGATCAAGAAGTTACATTTTATTTTGACGATGCTGTAAAAGTTTATGATACAGTTTCTAGTGCCACCATATTAGACAATTTAAAAATATTAAGCATTAATACACAACCTACATCGACTTACCCATTTACTACAGATTTTAATTGGCAAATTACTAATTCTTATACTGGATTAGATGGATATATTGATCCTAGTAAAATTGTAATATCATTTGCAGACAGTATGAATAATGGTATTGTTGATAATCCTCAATTATTTTTAGATATTGTTTCGCCGGACAATAAGACAACATACATTGTACAGGAAAAATATTTAATTAGTGCCGGACAAGAAGATTATAGATATGTGTCTAATGCATCTGGTATAGTTAAAATATTGTCAACACAAAGTTCTGCTAGACCTTATACACAATGGAATGATGGACAGTATTTTTATTTTTTAGATACGCAAACTGTAATGCAATATAGTGCATCTAATGTTACCAGCCCACTAAATGCATCTTTAGATTATAAAGTTTATGTTGGCCGAGACAAATTAAAATTTCAATATACACACAATGCTGATTATGATAGCCGTATTGATCCGGGTGCAAGTAATATCATGGATGTGTATATTTTAACAACTGATTATGATACACAATTTAGACAATGGTTAGCAGGAGCGAATGTAGCAGAACCGTTACCGCCAAGCAGTACTGAACTAAACAGTTTATTAAGTCCTGAATTGAATTTAATTAAATCTATTTCAGATGAAATTATCTATCATCCAGTGAGCTATTTGTTATTGTTTGGAAGTCAAGCTGATTTAAATTTACAAGCTACATTTAATGTAGTTAAAAATCCTGCAAGTACTGCCAGCGACAATGACGTTATTTCTAGAATTATTACAGCATTTAATAATTTCTTTGCATTAGAAAATTGGAATTTTGGTGACACATTTTATTTTACGGAATTATCTACATACGTGATTAATCAACTCACACCAGATATTACGAATTTTGTTATTGTTCCAAAACAAGGTAATTTATACTTTGGAGCATTATTTGAAATTAAATGTCCTAGCAATCAAATATTAATTAGTTGTGCAACTAGCGCAGACATTAATGTTGTATCAGGATTAACTAGTGATAATTCTCGAACAGTAACAGGCAGTGGCTTAACTTCTTTAGTATCAAGTCAAAACATAACAAGTGCAACCTTTGGAGTAACTAATGGCTAATAATAACAATCCATTAGGTAATACCGGTCTTACCGTAAATTTTCTTCCTAAATTTTATCAGTCAGACGCTAATAAAAAATTCTTACAAGCTACATTAGATCAATTATATCAACCTGGCAGTATTAAAAAAATTAATGGCTATGTAGGTAGAGAAAATGCAAAAAGTGCCACTGGCGCCGATGTTTATCTAACTGCGGCTGATGCTAGTAGACAAAATTACCAATTAGAACCGGCTATAACAGTAACAGATAAAATTGGTAATCAAACATTCTTTAAAGATTATATAGATTACATTAATCAAATTGGAACATTTGGCGGTAATACTAGCAATCACGCTCGATTAAACAAACAAGAATTTTACAGTTGGGATCCTCATATCGATTGGGATAAGTTTGTTAATTTTCAAAATTATTACTGGATGCCATACGGTCCTGACACTATTAAAATTGTAGGACAACAACAAGCTATTACAAGTACATATACTGTTACTGTTGAATCAGAATTAAGTAATAACGAGTATTTGTTTACACCTAACGGTTTTACACGTAATCCTGTATTAAAATTATACAGAGGACAAACATATACATTTGAAATTACAAGTCCGGGAAATCCTTTTAGTTTTAAAACAGCTAGAAGTCCAGGTAGTGATGATCGATATGTAACATCTAACATAGACAACTATGCAGTAGAAAATGGAACTATTACATTTAGTGTTCCATTAGATGCTCCAACTTTGTTATTTTACCAAAGTGAGTCAGATATTAATTTAGGTGGAGCAATTGAAGTTTTAGATATTACCGCCGATACTTACATAGATATAGCAAATGACATGCTAGGTAAAAAGCATTATAAGCTACCCGACGGTACTGCTCTAAGTAATGGAATGAAATTAGCTTTTGAAGGCAATGTTATTCCGGCAGAATATGCTGTAGGAGAATTTTATGTTGAAGGTGTTGGCGTTGCAATTAAATTAATTCCAACAACAATTTTAGAAGTTGTTAATCCTTACACTGAAGAAAAAACTATTCCTTTTGACAGCGACAAATTTGATAGTTTACCTTTTAGTGATGCTAGCGGATATGCTGGATCATCGGACTATATTGTTATTAACAGAACAAGCAATGATAGAAATAATTGGAGTCGATACAACCATTGGTTCCATAAAGATGTCATCGCTACTAGTTCAACCTATAACGGTAATCCTGTTGAATTAGATCAAACAGCAAGGGCTATTAGACCTATTATTGAATTTGATGCAGATTTAAAACTTGCTAACTATGGAACAACTGCAATCGATGATATCGATATCATCGATGATTATACTACAGATGCGTTTAGTACTATTGAAGGATTGTTTGCTTATAATGTTGACGGAGTAGCACTTGCAGAAGGTCAGCGCATTATTTTTACTGCCGATACTGATAGACTTGTAAAAAATAAAATATTTAAAGTTACATTTGTTGATGTATTACATTTAAGTAAAGGTAGCAGACAAATTCATTTAGTAGAAATTGCAGATCCAGTAGAGTATCAAGTAGCCACTGTTAAATTTGGTAACAAATATCAAGGCAAAACATTTTGGTATAACGGAACTTCGTGGATTAAAAGTCAGCAAAAACTTACAGTAAATCAAGCTCCGTTGTTTGATGTCGTAGACGAAAATGGTATAAGTTTTGGAGATTCTAGTGTTTATAACGGAACTACCTTTGTTGGAACTACATTGTTTTCTTATAAGACAGGAACAGGGTTATCTGATACTGCGTTAGGTTTTCCATTGAGTTATAGAAATATTAGTAATATTGGTGATATTGTTTTTAATTTTACCTTAGCAACTGATACTTTTCAATATAAACAAACTACAAGTCTTATAACACAAGCCATTAATGTTGGATATCTTGTAAGTCAGACTTATGCTGGAAAAACAATTTATGAAAACGGCTGGCAAACATGCACCGCACCTAATACACAAGCGGCAATTAGAATATATAAAAATTCTGGACAAACAAATAATTTTAATATTGATATTTTTGACGATGTTAGTAATTTGTTGGATCTAGTAGTAAGAGTTTATGTAAATGGAATCAGATTAAGTCCAACTTTATGGAAACTGGTTACAAATTCAGATTATGTTCAAGTACAACTTACAACTGATATTGCATTAACTGATGTATTAACTATAAGAGCATTTGCCGCACAACCTATAAACAGCAATGGTTATTATGAAATTCCAGTAAATTTACAAAATAATCCTTTGAATAATGTAATGGGAGATTTTACATTAGGTGAAGTTGCCGACCATGTAAATTCTATTGTTGATAATTTAGCTACTACTTTTGTAGGAACATTTCCAGGAGATAGTAATTTAAGAGATTTAGGAAATGTAACTCAGTACGGCACTAAATTTGTCCAACATAGCGGACCATTGAGTCTTGCAATTTATCATATTACCAATCAATCGAATAATATTGTACGTAGTCTAGAACAAGCACGAGATGATTATAATAGCTTTAAAAGAAATTTTATTAAAACTGCTAGCAATTTAGGTATTGATGGCGACCCAGTTGTTATTACAAATTTAATTTTACAAAAACTTAATAAAGATAAACCTAATACTTCCCCATATTATTTTAGTGATATGGCGCCTTATGGTGCTTGTGTGGTTACAAATCTCACAGTAGTTGATTATAGAATTAAACAATATCCGTTATCTAGTGTGTTTACATTAACAACTTTATCAAATAAAGCAGTTGGTGTATATTATAACGGTATACAGATGATTTATGGGCAAGATTATACATTTGATAATTCTAGTTTTATAGTTGTACAAGATTCATTTACGCTAACTAATGGAAGTACTATTAGCACATATGAATATGATAGCACTGATGGCAGTTTTATTCCGGCTACTCCAACAAAACTTGGATTATGGCCTGCTTATGTTCCGCAAATTTATACAGATACAACACTAGTAACTCCAAGAACGATGATACAAGGCCATGATGGTAGCCAAGTATTAGCTTACGGTGACTATCGTGACGATTTAATTTTAGAATTAGAAAAACGTATATACAACAATATTAAAGTACAATACGATCCTACTATTTTTGACATTGCTGATGTCATTCCTAGTTATAACAGACCAAACGATTATACTTTATCAGAGTTTAATGATGTTCTTGCTCCTAATTTTTACAAGTGGGTGCAACTATCAGGACGAGATTTTACTAAACCTCTAAGCTATGATATAACAAATCCGTTTACTTATAACTATTCTGAATCAAATGCACCCGACGGTAGAAATATTCCAGGTTATTGGAGAGGAATTTATCAATATATTTTAGATACTGACCGTCCTAATTTATGTCCTTGGGAAATGTTAGGGTTTAGTATTATGCCTAGTTGGTGGGTAGACTTATATGGACCTGCTCCTTATACTGGAGACAATTTGCCAATGTGGCAAGATATTAGCCAAGGCCTAGTAAGAGCTCCAGGAGTGCCTCCAGTTAAACTAAGCAAGTATGCTAAACCGTTCTTAATGCAACATATTCCTGTAGATAGTGATGGGTTATTATTCAGCCCAAGAGAATCGGGTCTTGCTTATGGTACTATTACTCCAAGCATAGATAATAACTTTGTATTCGGTGATGTAAGTCCAGTCGAAGGTGCCTGGCGCCGTAGCAGCCACTATCCATTTAGTGTATTAATTACTTCTATCTTATTAACTCCTGCAAAAACATTTGGTCTAGTACTTGACAGATCAAATATTTCAAGAAATCTTGCAGGTCAACTTGTTTACAAGTCTACTAATTTAAGAGTTCGACCAAAAGATATAGTATTACCAAGCATTTACTCTAGTGCAATTCGTGTTCAAACTGCCGGCGTAATCAATTATATAGTAGATCATATCTTGAATTTTATCTTTAGTAATAATATTAAAGATTACAATCAATACTCTACAGACTTGACTACAATGACAAGTCAAATTAGTTATAGAGTTGGAGCATTTACTAGTAAAGAACAATTTAATTTATTACTAGATAGCAAAACTCCACAAAGTGCCGGAAGTGTGTTTGTTCCTCAGGAAAATTATCATGTTAATATTAACAGCTCTAGTCCAATTAGAAGAATAAACTATAGTGGTGTTATTATTACTAAACTTCAAGCTGGATACGAAGTTAAAGGATATAGTATTACTCATCCTTATTTCAAATATTATCCATATACTCAAACTGGTCAAAGCATTAATATTGGAGGCATAAGCGAGGCTTATTCTACATGGACAGCAGGCCAACAGTACATTGCTAATTCTGTTGTGTTATACAACGGAAGATTTTACAGAGCATTAAGTACATTAACTGCCGGCTTAACATTCGATGCTACATCCTTTGCTGAATTATCTAGTTTGCCTATTATAGGTGGTCAAAATGCTGTATTAAGAAAATTATGGGATCGATCAAATCCTATAACTGTTCCTTATGGAACAGAGTTCTCTTCAATACAAGATGTTGTTGATTTCTTACAAGGTTACGGAGAATGGTTAAAAGATCAAGGTTTTGTATTTGATGATTTTAATACAAGTTTGAATAATGTTAGTAACTGGGATACTAGTGCTAAAGAATTCTTGTTCTGGACCACACAAAACTGGACAGCAGGCGAAGATAAGTGGAGCGATTGGACTCCAAATGAACCAGTACCATACGGTACTATAGTAAGATATAATGGCGATTATTATAGCGCATTGTATAATCTTGCGGCATCTGCAATATTTGATCCAATTAAGTATACAAAATTAGACGGATTAAGTACAGTAGGTAGTAGTGTTATAAGCCTAAGCCCTGCGGCAAACAAACTTACCTTTAATGTTCCATTAGCAGTAGTCGATAACATTAGTAATCAATTCTACGAATATGAAATATTTAAAGTTGATGGAACACCATTGGCACCATTATTCTTAGACAGCTTTAGAGAAGGTAATATTGTAAGTTACAGTCCACGTACTGATGATGGAATCTATGGTGCTAGTTTTTATCTAATTCAAAATGAGCATGTAATTACATTAGATAATTCTACAATTTTTAATGATGTAATTTACAATCCAGAAAGCGGATATAGACAAGAACGTATTAAAGTTTCAGGACACGTGAGTCTTGACTGGTACGGTGGGTTAGATGTTCCAGGATTTATTTTTGACCAAGCTAATATTCAGCAATGGCAACCATGGAAAGATTATGCATTAGGCGATATAGTTAACTATCAAGGTTTTTATTATGCAGCCAACGCATCGATTCCTGGTGTACAATTTTTTGATGCAACAAATTGGAATCAACTATCTTCTAGACCACAAGCGGAATTAATTCCTAACTGGACTTATAAGGCAACCCAATTTACTGACTTTTATAGTTTAGATAGCGATAACTTTGACAACCAACAACAAAAAATGGCACAACATTTAATTGGTTATCAAAAACGTCAGTATTTAGATAATATTATCCAAGATGATGTTAGCGAATTTAAATTTTATCAAGGAATGATTCGTGAAAAAGGAACACAAAATGTTCTTAATAAACTATTTAATGTCCTTAGTTCAGACAGCGAAGAAAGTTTAACATTCTACGAAGAATGGGCTATACGTGCAGGCCAGTACGGTGCGGCAAAAGCATTTGAAGAAATTGAATTTATATTAGACGAAGGGTTGTTTAGATCGAATCCGCAAGGCTTTGAATTAGTTAATACCATTGATACTAATTTAAAAAATACATTTATTATACAACAAACTCCTAACGATGTTTACTTAACACCATTGGGGTATAATAGTCAGCCTTGGCCATTATTAACTACATACTATCCTTTCCTAAGAAGTGCTGGGTATGTGAATAGTAAAGAAATATTTTTAAGCCTGGGCTATTTGCCAGAAATAGTTAATCAAGATATTACTTCTTTCAACGAAGGAGCATATATTTGGGTAGCATTTGAAGGACCTAGTTGGAATTTGTATAGATATACTGATATCCATTTGTCTATTACTGGTGTTTCATATAATTTAAGTACAAAAACATTAACACTTACTACACAAAATTTAACAGGATTATCTGTCGGACAATGGATTGGTCTGTCACAAGTAACAATATTACAAGGTTTTTATCAAATTACTAGTGTAAAACTGAATACTTTTACAGTAACAGCTAATTTAGGAAATTTTCCAAATCCGTTTAATCAAAGTAATGAACTTGTTGTGTATTCTCTAGTTAGTCAACGTACTAATAGCATAGATAATTTAGACTCTATCCTCACTTTAAAATTAAATCCAGGCGAACTAGTATGGACAGATGACAAGGGCGACGGTAAATGGGCCAGCTGGGTATATAATCCTGTTTATACATTGAGTAATGTTAATAATCAAGCCGCACAAAATCAATTAAGATTTGGTAATATTATTGCAGTAAACAACAAAGGCACATTAGCCGCAGTTGGATCTAGCTTCGGGGAAATAATTACTTACGATAAAGCAGGTACAGTAACTCCTTGGGTGCAACGCCAAATTATATCTGCTCCATATATTGCTACCAACATAGTATTTTTATTAACAGGTTCTATTTCTATTAACGGAAATGTCCTAACTACGACAAATGCTGTAACTAATATGATTGGCGGCTTGATAGAAGGCCCAGGAATTCCATATGGAACTACAATAATTTCTGTGTCTGCTGGAACTAGCGTAACTATTAGTCAAACATCTACTGCAACAGTTAGCTCATCAACATTTACAATTACTGCAAGTCAGAATTTACCTACAACACTATCTACTTCAATAGCATTTTCAAGTGGTGGTACATGGATGGCATCTGCTAGCCCGTTAGCTGGCTATGCAGCCACTAACTATCTTGGTGCATACACTAGTGTAAACACTTCAACATTAAGTGCAGGCGTAGTAGTTTCAACTGGTTCTGGAACTAATATTGCTTACTGGCAAGCATTGACAACTGTATTGCCTAATCATACACCTACATCTACATCGGCGTACTGGGAACAAATTTATTATCTACCTGTTAATTCATATGGTACATGGTCAATATATAATTCTTATCCAAATAATACATTAGTTGTTTATAAATCTAAATTATATCAATCTAATCAGGCACTATATGGCCAAACAACTATAAACATTTATGGTACAAATACCAGCGGAGTTATAACCGCTGATACTACTGCAGGATTAGCATCAGGATATGAAATTATTTTTTCAGGATTTTCGTTTGGCGGTATAATAATTGGAGCTCCGTATTATATTGTTTCTGTTTTAAGTTCAACTACATTTACAGTTTCGGGACAACAAGGCAGTTCTAATTTATCTCCATTAACTACAGCAACAAATTCTGCTGGCGCAATGACAGCTACACAGCAACCACTACCTTCACCGGGTTCTAACAGCCAATGGACAGATATTACTAGTCAAGCCACATCAGCTTATGTAGGTCTTGACACTACATATTATCTTGGCGGTCCTGCTGGCCAAGGTGTTGTCAGCTTATACAAGAAAGATGCTAATAACAATTATTTCTTAATTGATACTATTGTTAGCCCATTGTTTGTGACAAACGAAAACTTTGGTAGTAATTTAGTATTTGGTACTAATGAATTATACGTATCTGCAACCGGTTATAAAAATAGTAGCAATGTAACAGTCGGTGCAGTATATAAATTAAAATATTCTACTATAATACAACAATCAACTAGTTATAATCCTGCTGGTAGTAGTTTTGGCACATTAAAAGTTGCTAGTACAAGCGGTATAAGAGTTGGAATGAGTTTGGTCAACCCTGCATTTGTCAGCGGACAAACTGTTATCAGTGTAGTCGACAGCACTACATTATTGTTAAGCGGTAGTCCAGATTCTATCCCAAGCGGCATTATTCAATTTGCAGTAACTGGGTGGGGATATGATTTTACAGAATTCTATACAGGTTCAGTTTCTGGAGGCAACTTTGGTAGTGCCATTAGCTTGAGTCAAGACGGTTCTACACTTGCTATTAGTGCAAGCGGTGGAACACAAAACGGTCTTGTAAAAATTTATAAAAATTCTGGAACAGGATTTAGTTTGTTGCAAACTATTACAGGAACTGATTTAGATTTTGGAATTAGTACAAGCATATCTAATTCTGGAACTTATATTGCAATTTCTGATGATACAGCTACGACTCCAGGATTTGTACAACGTGGCGGAGTAAGTGTATACAGTTATGCAAACAATACTTACAGTTCTTATTACTCTTTAGTACCTCACATTCCAGAAACCAATGGGCATTTTGGAAATAAGATATCGTTTATGAATGACTACGAAACACTGGTAGTGTTTAGTCAATACGGTGATACTAGAATTATAACTACTTTTGATAATAACAAAACAACATTTGATAAAAACAGTACAGATTTTGTATACAATCAAGTCAATGGCGGACGTATTGATGTGTATGATGTGTATGCTACTAAATGGGTCTTTAGCGAAAGTTTAACTAAATCTAATCCAGTAGTTTCTGCTGGAGAATTTGTTATAAATGATGTTTATCAAATTTTAACTTTAGGTACAACAGACTTTACAAAAGTCGGAGCAAGTACAAACGCCATCGGAGTAACATTTACTGCTACAGGTGATGGAGCAGGAACTGGAACAGCGGCTTTAAAAACTAATGAAACTATAGAACTTGATGGATACGGATCAGGATTTGCAGTTGGATCCAATCATATTTTAGTCGGGTTGCCTGAAGCAGTTGATCAAGGTTATGTATCTGGTCGAGTAGTTGATTATGGAAAACCTGAAAATACCTTTACATGGACAGTTGACCATACCGAAGTTGATAAACCAGATGTAACTAAAATTAAAAAAGCCTTTTTATATAATAGAATTACAGGAGAATTATTAACTCATTTAGATGTTGTCGACATTGCCCAAGGAAAGGTCCCAGGGCCAGCAGACGAAGAAATTATGTATAAAGCATTTTATGATCCTGCTGTGTACAACACATTTAGCGGATCTACATCTCCAAATTCTTCTGCGGCATGGACAACTGACCAAGTAGGACAACTATGGTGGGATCTTCGCACCGCAAAAATTATCGATGCGTATGAAGATGATCCTGTATATAGAAATACAAATTGGAGTACACTAGCTACTGGTTCTACTATAGACATCTATGAGTGGATTGGCACAAAATATAAACCAAGTCAATGGGACGCACAAGCAGACACTCCTGCTGGGTTAGCATTGAATATTAGCGGTACAAGTTTGTATGGAGATAATCAATATAGTATTCGTACAACTTATAATACTGTAACTAAATCAACTGTTACTACATATTATTACTGGGTTAAAAATAAGAAATTTATTCCTAATGTTTCAGGAAGACATATGGCGGCACAAGATGTGTCGAGTTTAATATCAAACCCAAGAGGTCAGGGCTATACATATCTTGCATTAACTGGCCCTAATAGTTTTAGTTTAATTAATGCTAAACAATATTTGTCATCAAATAATGTTGTATTAAGCATACAATATTGGACTGGCACAAAAACAGATCAAAATATACATAGTCATTGGAAAATTATAAGCGATGACCCAACTACATATATTCCTACAGTAGTTGAACAAAAATGGATTGATAGTTTGTGTGGAAAAGATATCGCAGGTCGAGAAGTTCCTGATCCAAGATTACCGCCTAAGATTCGTTATGGTATCGAAAATCGTCCAAGACAAGGAATGTTTGTAAATAGATTTGAAGCATTAAAGCAATTTGTAGAATTAACAAATCAAATATTAGCCGAAAATCAAATTGTTGAAAGTGATAACATTGCACCTTTAGAAACTTACGATCCTCAACCAAGTATCATTTCTGGATTATATGATGCTGTATTTTCTGTAGATACGGATTTAAGTTATGCTAGTGTTGGTAATTTTACTCGTCCAAGCATAACACCTGTAGTTAATAACGGAAAAATTACAGGAGTTGTCATCAATAGTTCTGGCAAAGGTTATATAACATCGATTAATGGAACAGCTACGGCACCATTCTTAACAGTTAATGGCGTAGGTGAAGGTGCAGTAGTCCAAGCAGTATTAAATGCTAAAGGACAAATCATTGGGGCTAACATTATATCTCCGGGAGAAGGTTATACAGCAAATACTACTACAATCACAGTTAGAGATTATTCAGCATTAGTACAAAGTGATAGTCAAGCAAACGGTAATTGGAGCATTTATAGTTACGATCCAGTACAACAGTCTTGGAATCGTACATTAACACAAAGCTACGATGTAAGAAATTATTGGAATTATAGTGATTGGTACGGATCATATGTCGATACTAATGGCAAAACAATCTTTACAGCCACACAATTTACAGTAGCAACTTTTGCTGTGGCTAACCTAACAGGTTTAAATGCTATTAATGCATCTATAGGCGATACTGTTAAAGTTAGAAATAGCAATAATGGCGGTTGGGAATTACTGTACAAATATGCAAATTCTACAAGCGTTGATTGGACACAATCTTATGCTACAGTTGGTATACAAAACGGTACGATACAATTAAGTAGTAGTTTGTATCAGTTAGCAAATACTGATTTAGGATTTGATAATACAATATATGATTCTACAGGATTTGATAAAGTAGCCGCTACAGAATTAAGAATTATTTTAAACACACTTAAAAATAATATCTTTACTAAAGAAAATAATTTAAATGGTAGTTATTCAGATATATTCTTTGCTGGCGTAAGATATGCATTAAGCGAACAGCCATATGTTGATTGGATTTTCAAAACAAGTTTTGTTAAAGCACAGCATAATGTTGGAGCATTGGATCAACCAGTTACTTACAAACCAGATAATCTAGCAAACTTCGAAGATTATGTTAACGAAGTTAAACCATATAAGACTAAAATCCGCGAATATGTAAGTAATTATAATAGTATTGACCCAGCGCAATTACCTATTACTGATTTTGACTTACAGCCAATATATGAAAACGGTGTTGTTAAAGTTATCGACACGTATGTTAGTAACGGTAAATTGCAATCCCAAGATGGTGCAGTAAGTACATATCCTTGGAATTTCTGGTTAACAAATGCAGGCTTTGAAGTTATTGATTTAAAATTAACCAGTAACGGTTCAAATTATATTACAGAACCACAAGTTGTCTTTACAAGTGATAGTGGCTCAGGCGCTACCGCCCGTGCATTTATTAGTAACGGACAAGTTAGCAGAATTGTATTATTAACATCAGGTAGCGGTTATTTGTCAGCACCAACTGTTACGATTAACGGTGGGCTATTACAAACCGGTGTCGCCGCAACAGCTAGTGCCATTATTGGCAATAGTGTCGTTCGTGGCACACTAGTTGGTATGAAATTTGACCGCGTTGATTCTACTTATTTTATAACACAAAGAACTAAAACTGAAACATTTACTGGAAGCGGAAGTCAATTACAATTTTTATTAACATGGGGCCCAGATATAACTCTTGGAGCAAGCACTGTTACTATCAATAATATTCTTGTTTTAAGAGACACATATAAAATGTCAGTCCTTAGCTCAACAGCTTCGGGTTATACAACTTATTATGGAATGATACAGTTTAACACTGCTCCTGTTAAGGGTTCTAGCATTAGTGTAACTTATCAAATTAATCAAGCGTTGTTAAAAGCCACAGATAGAATTCAATATTTGTATTCTCCAACAACTGGCGAATTAGGAAAAGATCTTGCACAATTAATGACAGGTGTTGATTATGGCGGAGTTGTTGTTAACGGTATAGGATTTAAATTATCCACAGGTTGGGATAGTTTACCATATTTTACGGACGCATGGGACACTTATGATGAGACATTTACTGATTATAACGTTATCGTAGATGCCAATACTAATACATTTACATTACCATATACACCTGCGGCTGGCGTACAATTAAACTTATATAGAACACAAACTCATACTGATTCTTATCAATCGGATGGTGTTACTACAGTTTATAATTACAGTCTTTCAGATATATTACCTTATGTAACTGTTGTAAATAATCTTGCAACTACTTCAGTAACCGCAGTAGGTAGTTTAACTATTGCAGTATCAAGCACAGCAAGTTTGAAACTTAATGATGTAGTGACATTGGCAAACTACAGTGCCTTTAGTTATGATACTACTGTTGCTGGAATTAACGGTAATACTGTTACTTTAAGTAATATTATATATGAAGCTATTCCACAAGGTACTTATATCACATTTACCCGTACATTAGTTCAGCCAACTGATGTTATTATTAATTCTGACGGACAAATTAAATTAACTAATTTGTCTAATTCAAAAATACTTTCTGGAACAATTATTAATATTATTGGTCAATTAAATCCTGTCAGACTTGATGATCCATATTATAATATTAATCCTTTTATACAAGATTTAGTAAATGCATTTGCTTATGATACAGCATTTACTGTGATGGGTGTAACCAGTAATTTACAAAGTATTTTTGTAGCTCTTGAAATATTGGATCAAGTAACAACTTACGGATTTGATCCTGCTGCCACTGCATTTAGTGTAACATCTATTGCAAATGAAATATTAGCTATTCCAGCAGTAGCCGCAAACGCCAATGCAATTAGTACAATTAACACAAATCTTGCTAATATTGTAGGAATAATAAAACAAACTAATAATGGAGTTATACCTACTCCAGAATTTCCAGCACCGTCTGGAACAAACACTGGTATTATTAATGCCGGAATATTGTTGTTTGATAACATACCATACATTCAAGCAGAAATGGTGGCGTATATTACCACTACATATCCTAGTGTGAATTATAACCACGCTAGCTGTCAACGCGATGTTCAGTATGTTGTTTGGGCATTAATATACGATTTGACTTACGGCGGAAATAGTCAAACTACACATGCTGGTTTAAGATATTGGTTATACAATAGCGTTTTAAATGTAGAACCCGTCAACTATTGGGAAGATGTTTATACACATTTTAAAACTATTTGTTTGGACATTATTACTAACACAGCATTTAGTTCTTTACAAAATATTTTTACACAATATATTAATACAGGACTAAATGGAGGATCTGCGGCAACTACTAGCATTACAAATAATATCAATACATTCTTAACTATTATTGGATCTCCAAATAAACCAACTGTAACTGCAACAGCACCTACATTGACTAATGCTTCAGTTGCATTACAAAATGTAGCAACAGCAATATTAACAGCTACAGGATTAACTCCTACATACAATACAAGTGCTATTGTAAACACATTCTTATCTAATGGTATTTCGGATAGTAATGGAGTTGTTACTAAGACATTTAGTATTTCAACACCTTATACTTCTATAGATGGCGGAGCATCATTTACTACATTGGATTTCGAAATAGATGATGGCGGTAGCGCAAATTCAAATAGTCCAACAGTAACAGACGAAGGTGGCACTGCAAGTTCAACAGCATTTATTGTTAATGCAGGTGATGAATTTATTATAAGACAAACTACAAGTGATGGTAGTATTGCTCCTAAAGCAACTGATTACGATACAAGTCTTAGCGGCGGCGATACTAGCCAATTAAACGGAATATATTTGACTGCTACTGGTCTTGCCGCAGATGATATTATTGTTGATGGAGATGATTTAATTACACCAACAACTAGCCCAGCACCAGAAGAAGTTGTGCCGGGGCAAGTCGTTGATGCGGTTGCAATTAAAGTATTTGACAAACCAAATAACGGTGCCGCTACAATGCGCACTGACAATTATATTGCAGACGGTACAACTACAAGTTTTGCATTAAGCCAACAACCAAACAGCAAAGGTGCAGTAATTGTAAAATTAAATGATACAGTTAAAACTTTAAATGTAGATTATACTGTTGATTATAGAAATCGTTTAGTTGTGTTTAGTAGTGCTCCGAGTGCAAATACACAAATTAGTTTGTTTAGTATTGGATTTAATGGCTCTAATATTTTAGATATAGATCATTTTATTGGCGATGGTTATACAACTGAATTTGTAAGTAATGCAAAATGGCAAAATCTAATAACAACATTAGTTTATGTAGATGGAGTCGTTGCAAGCCCTCAAGTATTTGAAACTAATAATTCATATGATTTTTCTAATGCTGTTGCATTTAGATTCTCAGTTGCGCCAGCGGCAGGCGCATTAGTTAGTTTTATAGTTGTAGCAGGGTCTCAACAGACATTTGCAATTACTAAAGTAGAAACTGTAGCCACAAACGGCGCTACAACTTATACATTGCAAAATCAAATTGGCAATGCATTGCCTAACGAATCTAATATGATTGTTCGTGTAGATCAAAATATATTACCAGCTCCTGTAAATAGTTATTTTACAATTGGCAGCAACAGATTAAATTATACTATTGATTCTACTAAATTTGTTCCGTTTGCAGTGCTTATTACTAATATAGTTGTTTATGTCGGCAATGTTACTTTAGTTCAAGGAACTGATTATATTGTTGATTTGTCCGGTATTACAGTTAAAATTAATAAATCAATTTATAAAACATATTCGGGACAAACATTAATTGTAAGTATCATAACAAACGAAGGATATACATTTAATCCTGCAACTAATCAAATTACATTTGCGCAAGCGTACGATAATACACATTTGGTACAAGTTATTAGCAGTTATCAACACGATATATTGAATATTGAGCGTACTGCGGTTAGTGTAACTAGTGATGCAGAATTAACTCCTAATAGTGCAAGTTTTTACTATTATCAATCAGCGGCCGGTGGCTTAATACAATTAGATCGTCCAGTAATTAATGACTATTATGTATGGGTGATTAAAAATTCAACTTTATTAACTCCTACAGTAGAATATAAATTGAATGATGATTTACAAAGTATTACTTTAGCATCTTCATTGATATCCTCAGACGTAATTACATTGATAACATTTGGATCTAATATTGTAACTCCAGGTATTGCATATATGCAATTTAAAGACATGTTAAATCGTGTAAGTTACAAACGATTGAGTGCAACTAAGCAAACAACTCTGGCACAAAATTTACATTGGAATGATACTGTTATTGTTTTAACAGATGCAAGTAATTTTGATGTTCCAAGTCCTGCAAATAATAAGCCAGGTGTTGTTGAAATCCGTGGAGAACGTATTGAATATTTTTCTAAAAACGGCAACACACTAGGTCAATTACGCAGAGGCACATTGGGCACAGGTGTGTTTACAGTGAATCTAGTAGGTACACATGTACAAGATATCGGTGGTAGCGAAACTATTCCTTATTCTGATTCTCAGACTGTAAAACAATACATAAGTGATGGCACAGATACTGTTGAATTAGATTTTATTCCAGCTAATGTGAATGAAATTGAAGTATTTGTCGGCGGATATAATACAGGAAGTGTGTGGACTAGCGGTGTTGATTACACAGTAGGAACTATTGTAAATCAAGGACCGTATACTTACAGATGTACAACTGCGCATACAAGTACTAATTTCTTTACAGATATTGCTAATTGGACATTCTTTATTGGAAATATACGTTTAAAGAAAGAATCATATAGCGTATTCAATATTAATAATGCTCCTGAAAGCCCAGCGGGAGATGTTACATTCCCTGCTGATTTTACAGTAGACGGAACAACTGCAAAAATAACATTGTCTAATTTGTTAGATTTTGGAACTCAGATAACTGTAATTAAAAATACAGGTGTTGCGTGGGATAATTCTATAAGCATATTATATGATACATCCAATATTGGACAATTTTTAAGAGCAACACCGGGCATTTGGTATAGTGAGTATAAGCAGATAAGTACTACACCAACTGGAACTTTTGATAGTGCTGGAGATACTATGGACAGTAGTTCTGGCGAAACATTCGATCAAGGACAATAAAAAATGACGCAACAGACCATTAATATAGGTACAATAGCAGGGGATCACACAGGTGATAGTTTGCGTACTGCTGGACAAAAAATAAATGCAAATTTTGCAGAATTGTATACAAGCGTAGCACAATCAGCAATTCCTGCTCAAGCAAGTAATGCCGGAAAAGTTTTAATTACTAACGGAACAAATTTTAATTGGCAACAACTTAATAATATAAGCAATGGTAATGTTAGTGTTTACGTTGATAGTTATGGTAATTTAAATATTCCAGGTAACATTATTCTTAGTAGCACAAGTCCAAGTGTGTTATTATCTAATACTAGTTCTCTTATTGTACCAACATTAAACTTTTCAGATACTAGTATTCAAACTACTGCATATTTAGGAACTGCTACAGTAGCTCAAATAGGAGGTGTTAAACCTGACGGAAGTACAATTACTATCACTAATGGAGTCATAAGTGCAGTACCAGGAGCGTATGTGCTACCAACTGCTAGTCTAACAGTATTAGGTGGCGTCAAAGTTGATGGAAGTACAATTACTATTACTAATGGAGTTATTACTAGCCACAGTACTTACAGTTTACCTAATGCAACTAATAGTGTATTAGGCGGTGTCAAAGTTGACGGTACAACAATTACAGCTAACAATGGAGTTATTACAGCAACCGCATATTCACTACCAACTGCTACAACAATCGCATTGGGCGGTGTTAAAGTTGATGGTACAAGCATAGCAATTAATAACGGAGTAATTAGCACAGGAGTACTAACTAGTAGTCAAGTTACATCGGCATTAGGTTTTACACCATATAATGCTACAAATCCAAACAATTATGTTTCAATAGGATCTTTTAGTGTTAGTACAAATGCGGCTAGCGGAGCAGGTAGTTTAACTTATAATAATTCAACTGGTGCTTTTACATTTACACCTCCTGCGGCTTATACATTGCCAACTGCTACAACAAGTACATTAGGTGGTGTAAAAGTTGATGGTACAAGTGTAACAATATCTAGTGGAATTATTAGTGTTCCTGCTGTAGCTACTATTGGACAAAACAGCGGAATTGCTACTTTAGATAGCACTGGCAAATTATCTGCTTCACAAATTCCTAGTAGTTTAACTGGAGCAGTTGTTTTCAAAGGTGCATGGAATGCAAACACAAATAATCCAACATTGGCAAACGGTACAGGTACAGCTGGTTGGGAATATGTAGTTAGTGTTGCTGGAACAGCATTGGGTTATACATTTAATCCTGGAGATTATGTAATTTATAACGGAACTACTTGGCAACAAATTCCAAATGGTAGTACAATATCTGCTAGTACATTAACTGGCACAACGTTAGCATCTAATGTTACAAGTTCAAGTTTAACTAGTGTAGGAACATTGACAAACTTAACAGTAACAAATACTATTAATGGAAGCATTACTGGTAATGCCGCAACAGTATCTAGTATTAGTGGAAATACATTAACTATTGGACAAGTCACTGGAGCATTAGGTTATACTCCATTACAATCAAATAGTTTAAGTGTAGTAACTAATGCGGCTAGCGGTGCAGGTTCGTTAACATATCTTAATAATGTGTTTACATTTACACCTCCTGCGGCTTATTCATTACCGACAGCAAGTGCTTTGCAGTTAGGCGGTGTTAAAGTAGATGGAACCACTATTACAATTAGCGGAGGTATAATTAGTTCTGCTCAATATACTTTACCAACAGCTACTACAAGTGTGTTGGGCGGTGTTAAAGTAGACGGAACTACTGTTACAATTAATAATGGAGTAATTAGTAGTGCTAGTGCTTATTCATTACCAACAGCTACTACAAGTGTATTAGGTGGTGTTAAAGTAGATGGAACTACTATTACAATCAGCGGAGGTGTAATTAGTTCTGCTCAATATACGTTACCAACAGCAAGCACTACAGTTTCTGGCGGAATTAAAATTGATGGCTCGACTTTAACGTTTAATGGCAGCGGCCAACTAGTTGCTAACTATACAAATTATTCATTACCAACAGCTACTACGAGCATATTAGGTGGCGTAAAAGTTGATGGAACTACTGTTACAATTAATAACGGAACAATTAGTTCTGTACAACCAATTGGATTACAAACTCGTTCAACAGTCCAAGTAATTACTTCAGTACTAGCCAACCAAGCTAGCACAACAGCTACTACTGCAATGGCAAAAGGTTATGCATTATATAGTATTCAATCATCTGCTGGCGCATGGGTAACTGTTTACACAAGTGCAACTGCACAATCAAATGATAGTTCAAGATCAATAACAACAGACCCAACACCAGGTAGCGGCGTTGTTGCTGAATCAATAACTACTACAGCAACTACAACATATTTTACACCAGCAGTTTATGGTTATAATGCAGATCCTACTATTAGTGCAACAACTTATTTAAAAATTTATAATAACAATGGATCAAGCCAAGTTATTACTGTGACATTAACTTATCTTAAATTAGAAATATAATATGGACTTTAAACCAGCTAACCTTGTTCCAATAGATATAACAGATCCTAATACAGGGGCAGTGCCAAATGCATTGCCAGTTAACGGATATCTTACACCACCTCAAATTGCCACGGCATACGGTTTGCCTGCAAGTACTGGCTATGGAGTTAAAATTGGAATTATTAGTTTAGGCGGCGGATTTTTACAAAGCGATCTTAATAAATCTTTTGCGGACTTACAAAATGCTGGATTAATTTCTTCTTCGTTAACAGTTCCAACAATACAACAAAAATTGTTTGATGGAGCATCCGGTACTTTTAGTTCTACTGACGGATCCAGCGGTGAAAATACTGTTGATATTTTTTGTATAGCTACTATTGCTCCTCAGGCTAACATTACAATATATATTGGGCAAACTTGGACAAGCCCTATCAATCAAGCTATAGCAGATGGTTGCCATATAATCAGCATTAGTTGGGGAACTTCTGAATCTAGTGATTTCTTATCAACACAATTTTCTACGGCACTTAATAACAAACAAACAATACTTATTGCATCTGGAGATTCAGGGTCTGAATGGTACACAGGCGCTGGCAGTTTATCGGTTGGTTATCCAGAATCGAGCCCGTTAGTAATTTCAGTAGGCGGAACAAAACTTACACTAACGGGTTCCAACGCCAGGTCAGCAGAAACAGATGATAATAGAGATTCAAATTTTGGAACAACTTGGGGAGGCGGTGGTGGCCTGAGCACATTGTTTTCTTTACCAAGTTGGCAAACTGGATTAAACTATACAAAAATTACAAACGGAGTCACAGGAAGCCCTACATCATTAACTGTAAGAGGAGTTCCTGATATTTCGGCTCCAATGAATGTATATGCATTATATTTTAATGGATCGGCCGCTGGTTACGGCGGCACTAGTCTAGCATGTCCTGTGATGGCCGGAATGTTAGCTAGATTTCAGCAACTAACAGGTGTACAACGATCTAGTGTTGACTATAACACACTTTTTTACTCTAATCCTAGTGCATTCTATGATATTACAGTAGGATCTAATAATGATGTAATTACTACAGGATATGCAGGAACAACAGGATGGGATTGTGTAACAGGTTTAGGCCCACCAATTGGGGCTTCTTTATATTCAAAACTTCGACCTAATGTAACTTTTCCTAAACATAATTACGGATTCCGCCCAACATCTGGAGCAGTTTATCCAAGAAAAACTACCGGTGCTCGATAGTTAAACTAGCACATAATTGATACGGATAAATATAAGATAAAGAGAGATTGATATGCAGACTAAAGACGCAACAGGAATACATAT
>Ga0214166_1000245_pt1 | contig 28574 bp, 23 predicted proteins | sample TroBogepilimnion_27_FD_153005 | JGI IMG/M metagenome (GOLD analysis project Ga0214166, IMG submission 153005) | Freshwater microbial communities from Trout Bog Lake, WI - Practice 18AUG2009 epilimnion v3 | ecosystem: Environmental > Aquatic > Freshwater > Lake > Epilimnion/Euphotic zone ...
CGCCAGTATAACGCATCGTCATAGGATGCTCCTAATTAGGATATGGCTTCGTAGCTTGTTACAAATGACACATTAGATGCACTACCTGATGTGACTACAATAGAATTAGCTTCATTTAAATAGAAAGGTGTTGTTTTATCAGTAACAACTAATGAAGCGTTTGCAGGTACGGAAATTTGATAAGCTAAAGGGAAAGTAACACCACCTGAAGGTGCTGTATTTTGTGCTTGAGCACCATTTGTATATACTGATACAGTAACAGTTTGTGCAGAAGTTGTTAGATTTGAAACTGAAATCATACCAACCTTATAAACGGTTGAACTTCCAGAAGCATTCGCTAATAGAACAATTGGAGTTGCTACGTTTGGTGTAACAGCAGTTGTTACGCCATTAATTGTTACGACATTGACAATGTTTGGATTAGACATTTTTTTTCCTTAAAAACCAAATACTAAAGACATAGCAATTGCTTTGCCAGTGGTAATACCTGTACCTGAAGAAGCTTGACTAATCCACGTACCGTTATTAGATGTTAATACATTTCCTGTTGTACCTGGAGCAACAAGAAGAACGTTGTTTGTACCATTGCCTAACACAACGTTGTTTGCAGTAAGTGAACCAAGGCCTGTACCACCTTGTGATACATTCATTGTTCCGGTAATTTGTGTATTAGCAATACTTACTGCAACATTTGAAGCATAGGTTATTTGGCCTTCTGCATTAACGGCTATAACTGGAATTGCAGTTGTGCCACCATATGTGCCGGTTGTTACACCGGTATTTGCTAACAACCCACTTGCTACTTGTGTTAATGCCATTTTCTTCCCTTTTTCTCTTATTTATAAACTTTAGGCTGGTGAACCGCCCGCAGAAATAGTTCCAGATACGATTACATTTCCATTAGCGTCTAGTGTCATAATGTTGTTTGAACCATACTTGAACAGTATCTTGTTGTTTGCCTGTTGAATAGTAAAACTGGTTGTACTAAGTCCAATAGTAGAAACATTCAACGTTAAGTTGTTTGCTAGTGTCGATGATGGGACTTTTGTTGTCATTTGCTATTTCCTTTGAGCATATCTATTTCTGCTTTGAGTTCTTTGATGGCTGCAAATGCAAGAGCACACATCTTCTCATAGTCAACTGCAAGAATTCCGTCTTCTCTTTGTCTTACTGCTAATGGGAATACAGATTGAACATCTTGAGCAATCACACCAAAGTCTTCTTTGCGTACATAATAACCATCTGCACCACCACGAGCTGCAATGACATCATCTTTCCAATCAAATGTCTTACCACCAATTGATGTAACTATATCAACAGCGTTCGTAATGTCTTGTATATTTTCTTTGAGGCTAATATCAGATGAATAGTAGGCCGTAATATTATTAGATGCACGAATCTCACCAGACACACCAGATGCAGTAGTACCAACACCAAGAGATGTTGTTTGGAATGTATTGGCAACCACAGTTGCTAATGATGTGTTGGCATAATATGTCACTAACTTACTTGTTAGACCATCAATCGCTAACTGAATTGTGTTAGCCGTACTACTAATGTTTGCATTAACTGAGTAAGCAATATTGTTTGCATAGTATGGATTATTAATGTAACCATCAACTTCCAACAACACAACATCACCTGCTGATGCACCAGAACTTAATGTGACAGATGTATTACTTGTTTCTGTATAATCAGAACCAAACTGGCGAACACCATTAAGGTACACTCTTAACTGATTAGCACCTGGAACATATGTTGGTGTAGTAAATAAAGTTTGTGCTGCATTAACAGTTGGATAAATTCTTGTAGAATTAATCGTAGTTCCTGGTGTTGCACCACCGCCACCACCTGTTGGTGCAGCCCAATAATAAGAACCGGCACCACCAGTTGTCAACACATAACCAGAAACTGCACCAGAAGGTGCTAGTGATGAGAATGTGATGTTGTTGGCCGCATTATATGCACCTGCCGCAAGTGTGTAAGCTGCATTAGCTTGTGCGTATGCAGAGTTACCATATGCAACTAGTGTATAGTTTGATATAACCTGAGATACTAGGCCATCGATTGCTAATTGAATCGTATTGGCTGTTCCAGATATATTTGAATTGACTGTATATGCAATATTATTTGCATAATATGGATTATTAATGTAACCATCTACTTCAACTAAAATTGCTGAACCACTTGGAGGTGATGTACTAAATGTTACCGAAGTATTACTTGTTTCAGTATAAGTTCCTGGAAATTGACGAATGCCAGAAACATAAACTTTTAGTTGGTCTGTACCTGGAACATAAGTGGGTGCAGTATAGGTTGTATTTGCACCATCACCCACATAACTCAAGTATGTTGAATTGATTGTAGTTCCTGGTGTTGCACCGCCGCCTCCACCACCACCTGCAGCCCAATAGAAGTTACCTGCACCGCCAGTGGTCAACACATATCCTGCCGTTGTTCCTGTTGGTAACAAATTAGTCAATGCAGCACCAGCTGATGTTGCACCTGTACCACCATTTGCAATTGTTAGAGGAGTGCTTAATGTTAGACCAGCAAACGTTGGATATGCAGTCGTTCTTAAGTCTTGCGGTGTACTAATTGTGAATGTGTTGGATGATCCAGATGTGATTACACCATTATTACTTGTAAAAGATACAACGCCATTACTTGTAATAGAAGAAGTACCTGATGATCCAGTGAATGTAATGTTAGATGGTGTTTTTGTTGTAGTGATTGCATAATAAGTATTTGTTGTGACATCAATAATATCAAAATATTTACCACCTTCATTCCAACGAATGGACGCATTTGTTCCAGATGAACCACGATTTACATTAAAATAACTGTTTGCAGCTGTAGAACTACCTGCGTTTAGTGTAAATACATTACTGTTATAAACTGTTGTTCCGTTAATGACAAAATTACCACCAACGGAGAATTGGCCGTTTGCTGTAATGTTGTTAACATATGTTGTGCCAGTTACAGACAATGCATTAGAAGTTATTTGACCATTAGCAGTAATAGTTGTTGCCGTCAAAGCAACAGGAACAATTAACGTATTTGCTACTAAAAGATTGATGTTTGAGTTTGCAACATTCTCATTAGAAATTGTTGCTGTTGTAATTGTACTTGTTCCAACGGTTTCTGTAGATATGATAGCATTAGCTAATGTTGAAACACCAGATGCATATAACAAATTGGTGTTTAAGTAATTAGATACTGTAACATTATTTGCAATAACATTTGCAGAGGCTGTAAGCGTTCCAGATACAGTCTGTGTTCCTGTTACCACGGATGTTCCAGATGTCAATGTTCCAGATACAGTTGCATTGTTTGCAACAGTCAAGCCTGTTCCAGATCCGTATGCCTGAATTTGGCCGTTTGCTAATAGACTTGTTGCAGTATTTGTAAAGTTAACCAATCCATCAACACGCATAGTATTTTGAACATATGCTGAAGAACCAGTACCTTGTACTTGAAAAGCACCTGCAACAATAGCAGCAGTATTAACTTGTAGACCCAGTGAACTGTCACCAAGAAAAATTGTTCCAGATGGTTTTACAAAATTGTTGGCCGCCAGGTCATTGTTTTGTTGCACCAAACCATTGGTTGCCACCATTAAATCCGCAAAGGTATTGGCGTAACTTAGGATTGGAAATACTTGTGCTTGAGAATAATTAGCCATTTTTGCCTTTTTCTATCTTGCCTCTTTTATTTATTCAACAATGCCTGAAGCATTTTTTTGATATCTTCCACATCCGACTTCAAAGAGTTGAATTCTTCTTCCATTTGTTTCTTCTTCTTATACTCCAGTAACGCCGCATAATTAGTATTCAGTACAGCCTTACTGTCCATATCTTTTATCAAATGTGGGTGGTCTTTGACTTTATATAAGTTCATGTCTATCATTAAGCAGTCGCAATTGCACGGAAGTTTTTGATTTGTGGTGCAATAGCAGGATTACTTGAGTAGAATACCACTTTGATTGCAAACACATTGAAGTTAGTATACTTTGTACCAGTAGTGATATCATTATAAGTGATGTTCAATGCTTGGTATGTATCAGATGTATAACTTGTTGCATCGGTGTATGGTAAACCTGCACCAGGAATCAATATTGGGTTCATTTTAACATAAGGATTCAAGTCGAAGTTGTTCACATCGTTTTGATTCAATACTTTATAATAAACTTCAATTGAAGTACCTGGTTGACGATTGACATCAACAAATACACTCAGACCAGTAGACGCAAAGTTATTGTTTAGCGTCACACGGCGTGTAATATATCTTCCAGATGCACCACCATTACCAAATCCACCTAATGATTCTGAAGCCGTGTTAGCAGAATAGTATGGTGTAAGAATGTTTTTAATCAGAACTGTATTCAAACGCTCTAAGTCGATTACTGGAGAAGTCCAACGGTCGACATTAGTTACTGTTGGCTTAATCAGTATATCTCCAGATGCACTTTGAATTTGTCTTGTTGCAAACTGATATGTTTGGCCTTCAAGAATTGTTGAAGTAGATAATGCTGATGATGAAGCATCTTTTGTTTGTACCACATAATTGATAGAATCTAATGATGTGAAAGACAAATCAGATGTAATCAAATGCATCAAATCAAAATTGATTGCAGTTGAAGATGTGTTGGAAGTAATAACAAATGTTTGATTACCTCCAGCAAAATCACAAATCTTCAAGTTGAAACACAACGTTTCACTTGGTGCAGCAATCCATGTTTGTGAGTTTTGTGATTTAAACAATGACGCAGCATAATTCAATGAGTTAACTACATTGTTTGTACCATATTGGACTTGGCCAAGTTTTGATGCATACATTGTATATTCATTAGAATTTGATGCAACCATTATCGAATATTGACCAGGTTGTAAGTAAATTGGATGGTCAAATGTAAATGTTGTTGCAGGTCCAATAGAATTTATAATCGTATTTGCTGCTGGTAAATTGATATTACCTGGATTTTTCCAAACTATTGAACCAGGAATATCATTTGTTGAATCAGGATAACCATTAACTGTTGGTCTAATGCGAACACTCACAGGTAAAGTTGCATCTGTTGTTGCAAAATATAAATCTATTGAAGATAAGAATACGCCATTCGGATACTTTGTAGAATCTACGTAGAAGTTTTGTGACAAAGGATCTTGTGCACCACAAAGATTTCCTGATCTTCCTGCGGCATCAATTTGACCAGCTGTAAGAGTGACACCAGCAGCTGGGTTACTGTTACCTGCATCACCAAGAATTGCATTAGCAGCTACTTGTAATTGATCCGCAGTATGAGATTCAAGGTAACTTTGGACCTGAGCAGTTGCAGTATCGAAAGGAATACCACTAGCTGTATAAGATGCAATAGCAGTTGCCGCAGCTTCAGCAACACTCACAGGAACACCATTTGTATATGCGCCTGGTCCACCAGTTGTGCTAGTAGTTAATCCAGTATCAACGGCAGTAACAACTTTTGATACATCATTCGATACAGTTGAATTCGTAACGTTATAACCATAATTTTGTGCTAATTGGTCAGTCCAAGCAATAGCAGCTTGTCCGCCAACTGTTGCAACTTGTGTAGTACCACCGTTATTGTTTACACTATAATAATAACCGTTATTATTCGTAACTGCTACTGTTGCTGGTTGAGTTATTGTTGTTGTTCCACCAGATGTAATAACTGGAGTTCCTCCTCCACCAGAAGATGGAGCACCAACATTAACAACTTGAGGTTTTGGTGATGCTAGTGGAGGTCTTGTAGAAATTACAGTTGTTTGTGTAGTTTGTAATGTGCCTTGTGCAAAAAAGTTTGTTTTTGCATATATGGAACTTATTGTAGGTGACAAGTAATTATCAGCAAATTCAACTAATATTGATCCTGTTGAAATATTGATTGCACTATTATTTGGAATCTGTATAGTACCTTCAGCATGACCATTTATGTCTGTTACTAATTTTCCGGCCATATAACCTGCACCATTTGCAGTTAATATAGCTGTAGATGTATTTGAACCAGTAACTTGAATTGTTGGAATAGAACGATAACCAGCGCCTAGTTGTACATAGTTGATTGCAACAATTTGGCCACCAGAAACATTGGCTGTAAACACAGCAGGTATTGTATTAGCACCAATCACTTCAATAATTGATTGATTATTTCCGTTTGTATAACCAGAACCTGGATTAACAATGTTGATATAGTTAACAGAATCTGTGTAACCTATCGCAGGTGTGACATAAGGATCAACACTAATACCATTCATGAAGGCGTGTATTTGTGTATATGGTGCCATACCATTAATAATAAAGTTAACTGGTATAGACCTTGCATAAGGAATAACTGCATTCGAAAGAATTTGAGTTGTAGAACTAACTTGTATTGGTCCACCCTTCAAACTTGAAGTCAATCCTTGTGTTGTAATTGAATTTGTAATTGCAGTTGTGTCTCTTGTAATCGATGTTTGGTCAGCAGAAGTGACAACAGTATCCGTACTTTGGCCTGTCCAATTTAACTGCCAATCATTCCATTGTGAACCATTACCTGTGCCATTAACCGCAGCAATCCAAGCAGCTTGGTCATCAGTAATAATATTGATATTTGGTTGTGTTTGTGTTGAATACCAAACATCACTTGATGGATTTAATGTGATTGTTCCTATAAAGTTAACAATGTTGAAAGGATTAACATTAATAACTTCTGTTGCAACATTTTGGAAAACTAATGAGGCTTCATTATAAGAGAATGTAACAATGTTGTTAGCTATAGACAATTGGTTATTTGTTTTGTTGCCGGGTGAAGTAACAAATGTACCTTGAGTTGTGTCAACATAATAGTTTGCAACATTTGAGAAAAATGTTGGTCTTGCTAATTGTGCAACAGGATCAATTGAGGCTGCATAATCAATGTTTTGTACATCTGCAACAGAAGAGCCTGTAAATCCGTCTACCAGATAACCATTCTTAAACAAAAGATTTAATCCTGTAGAATCAGTTACATCTGAACCAGTTACTTGATTTTCTAGGATTGACAATGATGTATAAGATTCCAAATTAGAAATACGTTTGTCTAATACACCAATATCCCTCATCGTATATCTACGTAGGTTTGTTGGTGTTACTTGAATAGATTCTTTTGTGTATGTGTATGCAGGATAATAGATTGTGAATACAGTTAATGTTCCTGGTACATCAGAAGGTGCAATAGGATTTGTGTATGCCGGCACACCAGTCACAGTTTGGAACTGGCCATTTGGATACAAAACAACTTTGTCAATACGACTCAAATAATAACCATAATTTAAGAACACATTGTTAAATGGTGCAGGCAATTGGAATGTATTGATACCTGTTCCACCATCAGCTCTACGTGGTCTAAAGTCAATCACATCTCTTAAAGAATATGTTGAACCATATTGTGGTGATGTGAATGAAGGAATATTTGCGTATGTTACAGGATAAGAATTGACATCAAAATAACCTGTACCACCAGAGTGTGTGAAGTAATCAAATACTACAACAACATTACCTCTTGGTGCACCAGATATGTTTGTAATCTTACCGTGGTCATAGAATGTATCTCTTTGGCCATTGTCTGTTGAATAGAAGGCAATGTTATTGGTCAAAGGAGACCAAAGTGATATAGATGTATTTGGATAATGACCATTAGTGCTTGCTAGTGCAACATACACATTGCCATTTGGATCTAATACAGCATTGTTAGCCGCATAAGTTGTGGTATTAGAGTAAACACCTTGATATGAGTATGTGTTTGACATCTCATAGATGCCATCAAATTGATAGATGTCAGATACACCTAAGTCAATTGGTTGGCCATAAGTGTTTGCAGAAGTCTGAACAACGTAATTCTGATTCAATGTTTTTGTTTTTGCATTATCATTTACAACAGAAATTGTTGCATAGATTAAAGCAGAACCATTGAAACCACCACCAATATTAACTACGGCCTGTGGTGTACCAGGAGAATTAGTGATGGTGATAGACACATTGGACTGGTCCATAGGAATGAACTGACCATTTGCATAGCTTCCAGATGCGGACGTTGTTACTAAGAAGTAATTGATTTGTCTTTGTGCAGATGAAATAGCACCAGAACCACCAACAAATGTTTCGTTTGTTCCGTTTGTTGTAATTGTTGCTACACCAGATGAGAACGTTGGTACTGTAAACAACCTTGTAGTAACATAATTAACAGAAGAAACATTTGAAATGTTCGTCTGTGGCATTGGGAAGATTAAAGAGTTATAAGTGTTGTCAATCAAAGTAACTGGTGAAACAGTATTGGCTGAGAATGAAACAGACGAATAACTATTTGCTGCACCTGGAATAATCATTGATGCAACATTTGTGAAAGCATTATTTGCTAATTTGATATCATACAAGAATGTTTTGTATTCGGCCGCAGTAAGTGAACCTGAATCATAAGAGAAATTACGAACACGAGCAGTACCAATCTTAGTATTTGTATTAGCTGCACCAAACGCAACATTATGTAACTCAACTAATGTAGCAGTTTGAAAGTTAACAATTGAACCGTTCAAGTTTTGTACTTTTGTAAAATCACCATAATACGTTTCAATATCTTGGCTCAATAACGTATTTGTACTTCTTGCTTTTTCTAGCATGTACGGTGTTTGAGAAATATGTTGTACTGGATAACCACCAATATAAGCTTTACCTGCACTAATAGAAGAGATAATCGTATTTGATGTAGTATTGGATGCACTACCAATTGTCAAATTAAATGGAGTTACAATGAAATCGCCAGAAATATCTGACACAGCAGTAGCGATAGCTGCAGAAACATCAGATAAGATGGGAACATTGTTGATATCTTCAACAGCACCAGCATTAACTCTCACCAATTCAATAAATTTGGCTGTAGTCAAACTAGTCACAACTTGGTCACTAATGTAAGGCTTTGTTACCAAATTCAAAGATATTTTATATCTATCTGCACCAGGTGCTTGATAGTTTGAAGCACCAATTGCTGGATCAAGCAATGAAGGATCGGAAAAAGAATCTACGATATACTCATCTACTTCAAATCCAACAACACAAGATGGATATGCATTCAAAGCATCTGGTACAATCGAGGAAGCATAACTTTCTACAAATACACCATTAGTGAACCAAACACCATCATCAACACTAACTTCTAAAGCATTTACAGAAATTCTATTTTTTATTGTTGCTGAAATATTAGAAAGGTCGGATGTTAAACTGCTACTAAGTGTAATGTTGGATGTATCAACAATTGACGATACAATGCCATAGTAATTAACAGAAGGAATACTAACAGAATCACCAACACTAATACCTGCTGTTGATGTAATGTTAAGTGTGAAACTGAGATAAGTTCCTGTCGCGGTTCTGGTAACTGAAACTTCTTGTTTTGCTGTTGCAGTATATTCTGGAACAATAGTTGAATTCAAAGAATTTAAAGCATCAATTTTTGAAACATAGAAGTTGATTGTTTCTCCAGATGCAAAAGATTTAGCATTTGCAGTATTGACTGGCTTTGTTTTGATGTAATAATTAGATAAGTCAACGCTATTAACCAATGCAACAAATCCAGATGTTTGGCCGACAGCATACAAACCAGTAAGGCTAGAAATATAAGTTGAAACATCCGATGTTAATTTACATGTAACAATGTTGATATCAACAGTAATATTACCACCAGAAACTTTAGAACCATCCTGAAAAACACCATTACCTAATTTTGATACTTGGTCTTGGAGAATAGACTGTGATTGTGTTAGTTCTCTTGCTTGAACTGCATATCCTGGCTTATAAAGAATACGATAGTAATTCTTTGTAGGATCAAAATCATCATAATATGGTGATACATCAAAATTGAGTGCCATTTTTTTCCTTTAGTAACCTAATACAATCTTAAATTGTTCTATTCCATCTACACTTCTTTGAATTGCGCTTCTGTTTTCAACGAATGACATATATCCAGAGAATAGTGTGTAATTTGGTACGCTGTATGTTAAGAGAGTTCTTGTTGTTCCAGATGTTGTTCCAAATACTGGTGCATTTGTGACCGGAGTACCTACTGTATTTATGAGTTTCACCACATTGTTTCCAACATCAAAACTCAATACTGTTGCAGTAAATGTAGCAGAAGCTAAACTAGAACCTTGATAAATTATCTCGTCACTCACATAAGCACCGAAACCAGAAGCTATTACTAGGTTGGTTGTTGTCGGATAAATCTCTCCAGATGCAGGTATTGGCGAAGTTTGTGTTGTTGTTGGGTTTATTATGATACCCAACTGATGATATGTAATATCTGTTGGAATAACACCACCTTCAGAGCCATTGAACTCAACGGAAACCATCAAGTTTCTACAACCTAGTTCCGAAATTGGATCTAGTGCATGTCCTCCAACTGGAGAAGCAGGAGCGATTGCCGTTGCATTGGATCCAGATGTTGAGGTTATAGCCACGTTTGCGTAGGAGTAATTTGAACCTGTATTTGTTACGATGACATCGGTGATTACACCACCTGATACCACGGCTGTTCCAGATGCGCCTGTACCATCTCCTGTTATGGTTACACTAATCGTTGCATTGGCCGGATCATATCCAGATCCACCATTTGTCACATTAATTACCTCAATATCACCATAACCTGCATTTGTTAGTAATGGATTTGGTGTGTTTGCACCTATTGGAACTGGAATCCATGATGAATCCATGAACTTAACTTTGAGGCCTGTACTAACGGTATACATGTATTTCCACTTATAACCATCGGTACTTTGAAAGATGTTGTCTGTGCCATAAGTTCCTGGTTGGAAGAAAGGCATTTGTGTTGATGCTTGGCCATTATTGTTCCATAGACACTTGAACACTTGGTCATAAGTGTTTTTAACATAGAACTGATATATTGGATAACCATCTACATCTTTTGCAAACATATCAATATTATCTTGGTAGTATGCATAGACAGTATTTGCCGTCCAATCAATGCGTGAGATAACAGGAGATAAATCGTTTGGAGTAACTTTTTTGGCTACAAATGTATTCTTAAATACAGATTTTATGTATTGTTGGTCTTGTGTTGGAATTGGTGGCGCACTATCACTCACCCACGGATCAACTTTAGAAAGAAACACATAAGAAGTTCCTAATGGAATAGTGTTTTGTTGTGGTAAGACAGCAACAGGAACATAATATGTCTGCTCTATGTTAGAGATTGCCGCACCGTATGTGAGTAAGTTTTGATTTGCCATGATTTATTTATTATGCATGTTGAACTGCTACAAATGTATTTCCAATATCTGATGCAATACTGAAGTATCTCAGATAGGCTGTACTTGTACCTGCCATACTAAAAGTGGTAGCATTAACTGTTGAATTTGTAGCTGCAAGACCGTGTGTGATTGTTTGTGGTGTGGATGATGTGTTTACAATTAACAAATCAACAAATTTACCTGGTACATAATTTGCCAATGATACAGTTAAAGCTGCAGCCACATTACATTTAAGCATAGATGAATTGCTAAAACTAACTGTGATTGCAGTTTGTGAACCAGGAAATACTAATGGTGTTCTAATTGTATTAGCAGCATACAAGGCACCAGTAACAATCAATGCACTATTTGTAGTAATAGTTGCGGTGTTTTGTAATGATGTATTTGCATAACTAAATGCTGAATTAGCATAAGAAGAAGCAGCTGCAGCATTAGCTGTAGCAGAATTGGCCTGATTGTATGCTGAATTTGCTTGTATGAATGCCGCTGTAATACTTGTGTTTTGTGTTGCATCAACGCCTTGAGTTACTACTGTATTAGATGATGCTGTATTTGCGGTGTTCCATCCAGATGTGGCATCATAAAATGCAATATTGGCTACTCCAGATACAATTGCTACAGTACCACTAAGTGTATTTCCTGCAGCAAAGGCCGCATTAGCTTCTGCAAAAGCCGCATTTGCTTGGTTATAGACAATGTTAATTGTATTCGATAGAGATCCACTTTGAAAACTAACAACAGAGTTAGCATAATTTTTGGCTGCTGTCAACGTTGCATAATCGTTTGCACTTACAAATGTATTAGATACCGCAGTAAGTTGTACTGTTCCATCCGAAAAAGTAATATAAGATTGTGTATTCAGCACCAACCCATTTGCAGTCATTTTCGCAGAGATATTGTTTGCATATTGTCCACCAACTGCAAACACCAAATTGGTACCTGGATTTGCAGTACCAATCACTAAATTACCTGTTGCATTTGCTCCTGGTCCATCAACAACCAAATAACCATCTAGTGGAAATTGTGAAGTTTGTCCATAAGCTGCAGCATTCCATTGTGAGTTATTGATACCAAGGTCAATAAAACCACCAGTATCTGTACCAACATCAGCGGTGATAACCATATCACCTGCACCAATATTACTGAAGTTTTGCAGGTTAACTTGAATATAATTGGAATCTGTACCCGAAAACTGTGCAATAGTGTTTGTCAGTAAAATTGGATTTGAGCCAACAACCAATGCATTGTTTGAGAACAAACCTTGTGCTAATGTTGTTGCAGTAAACTTACCTGTCGTATCAGAAGGAACATCAACACCAACAAATAATGTATTTGATGTGTTAGAGTTTAGTACCGCTAAAACTGGTAACTGTGTGATTTTTATCGTTGACATCTTTTATCCTAATATTAGAATGTTTCCATCTTCTGTTGTTATTAATTGTCCGTCTTCCGTAGTAATTTCTGGAGTATAAGCCAAACCTAATGGTCCGTAAATTACTATCTGGCCGTCTGTTGCTGTCAATGTTCTGTTCACAGACAAGAAACCATTTGCATTTGATGTGAAGTTGTTTGCAACTGTGATTGTATTGCCGATATAATTCACACTGGTTACTGTATAAACAGTATTATTGACTTGTACTAAATCTCCTGCATACACAATGTCCATCAACGGATACATTGTATTGCTGTAAGCACCGTCATTAATAATGTCATAAGAACCAGTTAGTGACACTATATTTATTGTATTAGAACCAGAATTTGCAGTAACTGTTGCAACATTCGGGAATGTTAACCAATAACTTTCTTTGAGTGTGATTGTGGAAGATTCTGTTAACAAGTCTTCACCACCTGCTTCGGCAGCCAAATCCTCTGATCCTGATGATGTCAATAGGTCTAATGAAGGTACGGACGCTATACTCCAAACTTCCGACCTTACATTTGGTCCATGTGGTGTTTCAATTTGAATAATACTGTTTGCATAACCAACCACATTACTAAAGATAAACGTTGAAATGTCTTCACCGGGTGGTATGTTAGTAAATGTAACAGTATTTGAACTCAATGAGGTAAAATTCGAACTCATTATCACACCAGAAACATTAGAACCAGTATAGTGTTGTAATGGAACACCTCGATACAAAGCTTCTGTAGCAGTAGTTTGGAATTCTACATTTGATTTGATTGCATAACGACCAAGGACTTGCATACCAGATGGATGCAATAAGTCCAACAACACTTGTCGATATTTGGCAATCTCTTTTTGTACAGTAATTTCGTATGTGTAGTTATTGTATGTTGTACTTTGTAATACATCATATGAACTTGGTTGACCACTTGTGTTTAGATATTGGCCTTGGCCAATAAACAAACCATTTAAGAATGTAGCAGAGGCCTGTGCCAATCCATCACCATAATTTCTTACGCCATAAGAATTGTAATGTGGATTATAAGCCACATTTTGTGTAATCATATGGATATTTTTACCAGATATGTTGATTTTTTGGCCAGGATTTGGATTTGTTGTATAATTGAACACTCTTAGATTATACAACGACTGCGTTGGATCAGAGTTGGGCACCAACAAAGTTATGTTATTAACAGTTGATTTGTACAATGCTGTTATTACATTTGAACCTTGATATGCAATATCACCATTTTGCGGAAGGTTTGCAATAGTTACATTTGAAACAACAATGTCTTGCACAATCAACGTTACATTTGGTGAAGAAACATAATCTTCTCCGGGATTATTAATGTTGATAGTTGATATAGAACCAATTCTATCTGTAATCGTAGAGAATGTAGCGCCTGTACCCAAAACACCAGGAACACTTAGAATAGCATTAGCTGCTGATGTGTTTGCGGAAACAACAGAAAGAGTTGGTAATGAAGATGTGCTATAACCTAGGCCACCTAAAGGATAATGATGTGGAACATCTGGATTAGCATAGACATAACCAACTGTTTGAATTGATCCAGTTGAATTAACAGACAACACATTTGCATGAGCACCATATCCACCACCACCTGTGATTAAGATTGTATCATTGTTTTGATAACCAACACCACCTGAAATGATTTGAATTGGTGATAAAATACCTAAAGAAGCAATGTAAGCATATGCATTGGCAGTATCAGGATTGTCAGTTTGTTCTCTTGCAATTGCAGTCACTACAGGAGGTGCAGAGATTCCTCCACCACCATTTAATAATGTAATAGAAGATATTGGGTAAGTTGAAAATGATACAAACGATAATGCATTAGCCAAACTTGTGTTAGCATTTGCAGAACTTAGATTTGCAAACCCATATGAAGAGTTACCAATAGGAATATTGTATTTTGTTGCAATAGAATCAATAGCAAAGTATGTAATGTTAGCGATTGAATTTGCTGCAGGATTCAAGTTACCTACAATTGCATTAGCGCCAGGTGCATTAGTGATACTGATTATTGTATTTGGAAATGCAGTATAACCATAACCACCATTCAATATATTGATATTCTGTATTGTACCTGAAGTTACTGTACCAACTTGTGCTACTGCACCTACTGGATTTGGAGTATTTGAATTTAAACCACCATAGACAATAACAGGATCGCCTGGTTGGTATAAAGTACCTCTAAAATTTGGATTGATATTGATTTGGCTAATCTGGCCAACAATCTTTGCAGATAAAGTTTCTGCACCATATGTTCCTACAGGTACTGGTTTACCATTCTTAAAGTATACAGGTTGATTGTTTGAATCAACTACTATTACACTTTCACCAGATTCAAACAGGCGTTCAATATTGGAAATGAACACTTCAATTTTTGTACCAGAGATGACTGTGTTCTCTACTGTAGCAATAGATTTTGATGTTTGCCCAAACAACCTTAGGTTATTGATACCTAAAAAGTTTTGGTCTGTTGTAGCCAATCTTAAACTTCTAGGTACATACCAAGTACCTGCCGAAGCTCTAAGAACGGAATCACCTGTTACATAATAGTCAAAGTCTGAGTTGTATAAGGTTCTAAAAAGAAACTGATATGATGCAGGTGTACCTTTTGATTGATACAACTGCTTTGCAATTTTTAATACTTTTGTTTTATCTGCAAGAATATCTTGTGGAAAATATGACATGAAGTCATTCACAAAATATTGTAAGAATTCAGATGTGGTTGTATCCACATCCATATATGTCAATAGGCTTTTGGTGAAATCTAATGTGTTACCACTTTGTTCCATCCATTCGTAGTATGCCTGAATGAACAAAACAAAGTTTGCATAATTTGGATCATCACTTATGAACTTTGGCAGTTCATACGGTACCAGTAACGATGTTTTTTGATTACTTTGTATCATTCTTAGCCATTAGTTTTTGCATTAACAGTAACACTCACCGCTGCTGGGTCATATGGATCAATTGTAATGATTCTGTTATACGTGGATGATATGATAGTTGTTGTTGGTTGTGCTGATATAGTTAACTGACCTAATGGATTGTCGATGTTATATGGATTGAAGTTTGTCAATGTGATGATACCATTAGTGTAATCAATTACACCAACATTAGAACTTAGAATTGTTTTGGTATTTAATGTATTGTTATAATACGTTCTTAGTGTACCATATTGACCTTGTAGACTTACAATCAAGGCGCCATTTGTTCCTGTCGTATCGCCTGAAGCAGGAGTAACAGTAGCAATTGCACTTGTATAACCAGTACCAACATTTGTTACTGTGACGGCCGTTATACTTCCATTAATAACTGTGGCTGTTGCTGTAGCACCTGTTCCATCACCAACGATAGTGATTGTTGGTGCATACTGATAGTTAAAACCAGGATTCATTATCGATATTGAAGCTACACCACCAGTTGCAGAAGGAATTTCTTCAATGAATACACCATCAATGATGTTAGCATTGTTAGCAGGATCAATGTATTGCATACCTGGCGTACTTGTTACACCACTTTGATACAATCCCTTTTGTAAAGAACTGTTGTAATATAACGTGTATGTTTGTGGTGATTTCAATACTGGATAGAATTTCTTCTGTAAGTTAATACCAAAGTCACTTGTTATGATAGATGGATCATAGTTGTTAATCGTAGTCAAAACTTCATAAGAACTGAAGGTTGAATTGAATGTGTTTAAATTATTAGCTGCATAGCCGTAAATTGCTTGTTGCACACCAGTTTTGATTGCTGATGGTGTCAACGATGTTTGTGATTGATTGAACAACACATTTGAAGACAACTGAATGTAGGTATAATCTGGATCCACAATAGTTGGTTTAACTGTTACGACACCATAAGGAACAAGAACTTGATTAGTAATCAGTTGTTTTTGTGTTGCAGTTAAGTCATATGCACCAGTTGGTTTCAAAGCAATAAACACTTGGCCATATACTGGTGGGTTGTTTTCTTCTCCACCCCATACGTTGACCGCATCAAACGTAATGCCTAAATTGTTTTGTTGTAGCAGTGTGATGTAGTCATTCTTTGTGACTGCACGGCCTTGAGCCGCAAACGCCTTTGGTGCCTGAAATTTAATAGAATCAATCGATTCTTTGTCTTCACCTGTTGTGGCCGCCAAATATGGAGTAACTGTTACAGTAGAATAGTTGGCAAATTTAGTCATCAATGTGAATGAATTTGCTAAACCACCAACAGTCCCTTTTGTGGAAATATAAGAAATTTTAACTACATTACCATCACTTAGTTGCTGACCTAATACACCATCACCAAAGTATATTTGGTAGTTTCCATCCGCAGCTTCTTGTAAGAAGTATACAGGATCGGTCGGTGTTAATGACAGGTAATTTGTTGTAGCATTGAATACTTGATATGCAGAATTAGACACCGATTGTTGGACTGTAACAGTCATTGTAGACGTATCGATATTTTTATCTGGTATTTCAAAAATATACTTTGGATTTGCTGTAGAATTGACCGTAAAAGTATAGTTCTGTACTGTTCCTTGTTTTATCTCGACAACATTAAGTATGGCTGTGTTTGAAGTGACAGGTACAGTAGTGTCATACAATGTGACATAGTTATAGTTTACATTATCAATAGCTTCAGACAAAAAATTCGTATACTTTGGCACCGTAAAAGATGATGTTGTCACGCCAGTAAACCTTAAATTAATAAGTGCAACTGGACCAACAGCAGAATGTGGTACATAATTCAATAACTTAGCATGAGAAACCACAGAAGAACGTTGCAATGCAGAGTCCAAGAACATCTCATTGGCCACCATGTTCAAGTAGAAAGCATTATATTGTGTATTGTAAGCAAGAACATCCAATAGTGTAGATAATGCAGAACCAGAAAAATTATAATCTTTGAAAGTGTCCTGAGTTTGCAAATAATTGATAAAGTTTTGCTTGATGCCACTAAAATCTAGGCTAGCAACTTGAATGTTTGTATTAGATGCCATTATCTGGACCTTTGAAGAAGAAGATTAACATTTGTTGGTGTAGTATTATTTCCAATAAAGAAGGTCAAATAGACATTAAAAGCGTTTTTGTCCGTTGCCAGTGTAACATCAATACTACTTATTTTAGCTCTAGGCTCAAAATTTGTAATTACATTTCTTATCTCATCGGACAAAATGCTTGAAGTAACATTAGTTGCAGGTTCAAACAACAAACCAGACATATTTGAACCTAGATTAGGTTGAAATGGTCTTTCATAAAAATTAGTCAACAACAAGTTTCTTACGGAAGCAATAACCGCCTGGTCGTCATAACGTAAAGAGACATCACCAGTCACAGGTAGTCTTTTGAACGTTAAATCGATATCGGAGTAGAGTTTCTGTAAATTTGCCATTGGATATTTATGAGTTTAAATTGGCAAGCAATGTTGGAGAACCAATATAGTTCTGCAAAAGGTAGTTTTGTGAAGCGCCAAGGTTATTAAATTGACTAACTGTCCCATAGTCATGCAATACATTGGCTGAGTTTTGAAAGAACGCTGAATCCTGTGCTGGATAGAAGGACATAACGAAATTAACAGTAGAAACAACATTTTGTAGTGCGGAAGCATTGGCCGCAGATACATTTGTCGTGTTGTGTGGCAATCCACTTATTGGATCAGTATAATATGTTATCGTATTGGCCAAAATATTGGTCAAAGTGTACATTGTACTGTACAAATTAGCTAATGTATTTCCTAGTGTCACACTTGTGAAACTACCCAACATAACTGAACTGTTTGAAATATTATCTGATTGGTTAGTTATATAAGATAACATTTTACCTTGTGCAATAGCAGTATTGTAATGTGGTGTACTTACATCAGCGTTAGGTGGAGTAACATTAGATTGTCGATTTGTTATATACAAATATGTTTGTGCTGAGTTTGCAGACAATACAGTTGAAGTGGCGTATACGTTAGCCATTGCAGTATTTACAGTATTGTTTGCAGGTGAAGCAGTCAAACCAGATGTCAAAGTAATCAATGTGTTTGATGTATTCCAAATCAATTGAGTGACATTAGCTACTGGATTCGTGAAGAATCCAGATACTGCACTATTACCAATAGCATTGGCTTGCCATGGTTTAATCAATGGTGGCAATAGGTCCATCTGAACCATTACATTACTTGAATACGGCATAGACAATGCGTTAGTTGCCGGATCACTAGAATTAAAGCCTAATCTTGCATAAATGCTCATAATATTAAATTCCTACTTCAGTTGGTACAGGAGGTCCAGTTGGACCTTTTGGTGAAACGTGTATGTGTGCATTATGTAGGCTAACGTTTACTGTGTCATATGCCCATATAGCACTCATTACACCAAATGTGCCTAATGGTGCATCTACCATTGCTGCAGCACTAATTGTTCCAGGTACTGCAACAGGTAAACCAGCAGAAACACCACCTAAAGTAACAAAACCTTGGAGACCTGCACTCATACCACCCATAGCATCAACACGACCTAAAGATGTTATTTTACCAGCAGTAATCTCACCATCTACTGTTAGGTCTCCACCAAGATGCATGTAATCTGGTGTGTTTAACTTCAATCCTCCAGTTAAACCACCTGCAGCATTGATGACCATGTCACCTTGTGATGTCATGCTACTAATGCCTTCTACAACTTGTGTGTAATTTCCTTTGATGTGTTGTTCTACATTACCATCAATTTGTTCTATTAGGTCACCTTGGACATGTATCTCACAATCGCCTTGAACTTCAATTTTCATGCGACCTTGTACTAATATATTTCTATTGCTGATAGTAATCTCATACCCATCACCATATACCTTATGCACCTCATCACCATTAGGATGCATCTCAATAAATGTGCCTGAGCGGTGTTGCAGTCTTACACGTTCCCTTGTAGGAGTGTCATCCAATTCAAATGAATGTCCACCTGGCGTTTGTGTTACATTGTTGTAAGGAAATACAGGTTGATATGTACCATTAGCCGCTGATTCAGGCTCTGTCCATGCTGTAAAGAAACTCGGTTGTGTTGCCATTCAATGTCCTTAGGGGCTAGATGCTGTCTTTTGTGTTGCACCAGATGATGGTGGTGCAGCTGCAACTGTTGAATTGATGAGACTTGTAATAGCTGCTGTGCCTGCTGTACCATTAATAATGGCCATCATAGCAGCACTTGTGTTAGCAGATTCAGCTGATGATGATTGATTTGCTTGTACTACTAGGTTATTAACCTGATTTTTAATATTTGTAGCATTTTTTACTGTATTGGTTGTATTCGTCAAAGATGTTTGGAAATTTGTCAAACATTGTTGTAACAACTTTTGAATTTGACCAGGTAAACTTTGGATCCATGTAACAATTTGTTCTAAATTGGTAGCAATACTCTGAATCAAAGAAATATCATAAACAATTTGCAATACTTGAGCCTCGATTGCTTGCAGTTTTCTTATCAAAGATTTACCAACAGAAATTGTTAAAGATATTTGGCCTGTTGGATCAAAATTTAAGGCTGCTAATAATGCTTGTAAGCCTTCTCTAAATGCTTGTTGTAATTGACCAACTGCAGCTCTAACCGCATTTGCACCTGCCATTTTACCAGCTTGAATTGCTTTAGCTATATCAGTGAAAGGATTAGTTAACCCTCCTATATCAATACCTAGATGAAAGTCAAACTTGAAATCACAAACGTGTGATAAGTCATTGTTGTTATTCAATAGTGAAGAATTGACCAATGCACCTCTCGATAGACCAGGAAGTGTTTGTGAACCAGCTGTATAGTAGTAACCACCTTTTGGTAGATTTGGTGATTTGATTTCAAGTACTACACCACCATCTAGTACTTCAGTAGGTGCTAAATTAACAAAAGATGTAGATGTCAATGCAGCTGCATTGTTCTGTGCATTACTAAAAGCATTTGTTACCGCATTTGTTAAAGTATTTGTGGCATTTGTTATGCCACCAGCAAATGCGTCTGTTGCTGTTGCCATATTAACCTCCTGTGGATGCCGATGTTGTTGTTACAGGACTAGATGTGGAAGTATTTGCAGCTGCAAAACCTGGTAAATAACCCATCATTATAGGAAACTGCCCGCTCTCTCCGTCCATAAAAAAACCTACCACCCAATCTCCTATTTCTAGTGGTTGAAACTGTTTGGCCGTATTTATTGAGTTCATTGGGTGACACCAAGGCAAATCTTTGGTGGGAATCATAGTTGTATCTTCTGTATGCCAACCAAAAATACGGCATTGGCATCGGCCTAGTGCTAATGGATCGGCTCTATTCTCAACGACACCGACCCACCAACAGAACCCATTAAGACCTGCAAAATTATTTACTGTCTTCATCCATTCACCACGCTAGTCCAACTTGTAGAATCATCTTGTATGTCTGGTAACTGATTTGGTAAACTTTCTTTTGCTATTTCTAAAACAGTTTTAAAATCATTTTGTGTAATCATGTGTCTAACTCCTGTCACCAAATAGTTACCAGAATAGTACAAATCTGGTTCTTTGATTGCTGGATTTTTAGATAACAAATCAAATTGAATGACTTTGCCAACAGTCAACAAAGGGTCACCTGGAACAGATATCTTTACTCTCGTATAATTAGCCAATGCTAATTGTGCTGTTCTGTATGGTATGTAGGTCTCTGCATAAATGTTTTGTGCAACTGAACCTGGATGAGACTGAACAACTGCATTGTTAGCATCATCGAAGTTAGAGAATACCAGTTTCAATTTTGCTTGGCTTGTCTCATTTAACTTTTGACCTGCTCTGTTTTTGAAATTGTTTGTTAGCGGATAATCATTCAGGCCGCCCGTTACAGGATTATTCCAATACTGACGATAATCAAAGTTTGTAGTTATAGACTTTCTGGTTAGTATGTCAACTGATATCAATTGATTTGCAAACATACCAGAATTTATAGCTTCTAATGTGTCATATGAGTCAAGTATCTCATATGTCGTTACGTTGAAAACTTCTTCCGTTAAGTCACCTTCATTAGTGTTCTTTGGATCATAACGATACTTATTATATACTACTACGTTACGGCCATCGGTCAATGTTTGCAAAGATTTAAACTTGAAGCCATCTCTATCTTCATAGAAAACCATATCACAACCAGGATATTGTGGTGAATCTGGTCTAGCATATATTGATAACCAATTTATAGCATCAAGTGGCTTTAAATTTGGTACGATGAAACTATACGTTCCATAAGTTGGGTCAATCTGTAATCTACTTGGATCTATTCCTAGTCCAGGTGTTCCTGGATATTTACTGGTGCAGATATCTGTAATAACTTCTTGGACTGTTTGGTTTGGATATGACTTACTAATCTTATACTGTTCAGACATCAACAATTCTTCTGAGCAAAACTGTAATGTGTATACCTCTGTATACATGTTGGCTGCCAATTTTCTCTTGTCAATCTTATATACACGAAACTTCTTAGTGATTATATTATTTGGATCATCATACTTACCGAATATCATTACCAAAAATTCATTACCATTTAGACCTAACAATTCTGCATATGAATTGGATTCAGTAATCATTACATAACCAGAAACCACACCACCAAATAAATCTTCATGGTATGAAATCTCATTCATAATAAGACGCAGCTCAATAGTACCGAGAGCTGTTAGTAGTGTGAGACTTTTTAGTTCATAGTCTCTTGTATTAAGAATTCCTGCAGCAGACATATTATTTTAATAACGAAGATAGTTGATTTTCTAATGAACCGGCGTAATTGACATTGATTAGATTTATATTTCTTTTAGCTTCATTTGTTTGCACTTCATAATCATATATGTATTGTGGATAAGCTTGTGTTGTTACTGTAACACCTGCACCACTAGGCAATATCACACTTACAGTTCCTTGTTCTACGTTTGCATATGCATTACTATCGATGATATACATTGTTGTATTTGATTCAGATGAAGTGGAGTCTGTTGTTGTTATTGTTTCGATGTATTGATAAATTGTGTTCTGTGTGTATGTTAAGACTTGTGAAGACATAACATTCGCAACAGCAATGTTCAATGAATTGGCGGTAGCACTTGCATACTTATCAACCAAAAAGTCATTAAACAAATTAGGATTCATTGGCCAGTTACCAATTGGATCAATAGTTTGGTTGCTGAATAGTGTTATCCAATATCTATAACTGTCATTATAATATTTTTGTGCAATGATGTCTGGTGTATCAGTATCTTTGATACTATAAGAGTAAAACAACTGTGCATTTTGCAATAGATTAGGAACTACATCTACTCTTTCCATTATATTGGTTACATTGACATTGTTGCCATTGTAATCAGTCATTTGAATTGTAGGAAACTGTTGGAAATATTTCATTAGCGTAATCCTGCAACAGATTCTGAGGTTGTTTTAAACGGTGTACGAGAAGTTGCACCATAACCAGAAGCAATTTTTGCTTTTGTGACAATTTCAATCTCTTGGAATCCCAATGTCAATGTTGTTTGAACTGGTGCACCATCATTATGGGATGCAAATCCATTTGGTGCAAAATTGACATCAATATCAGTTAACACACAATCTCCATATCTTGGTAGGAATTGATTCTCATCATTGTTAAACATGAATTCAACATTGAAGAAAGATGGAGGAGTAAAAAACATACCATTAATTGCGTTAGAAGAAGTAATCAATTCTGGTGCAAAATGATATTTAAATGTTGCAATAATTCTATTAACCATCAAAGCTTCTTCTTGTGAAGCAGGCGTAAATATAAAACTTAATTGAAATTTCCTAAAATCAATACCACGATATATCACTTGTAGTTGTGGATTAATAGCGAAGCCTTGAGATTGTAGTGCAAAATCTACAATTCCATTTCCACCTAATCCTGCTGCTTGTAAAGCGGATTGACCTGCCAAAGCTACACCTGCAATATAACTAGGATCGGAAGAAGTAGCTGACGTAGTATTTTTGTCTCCGGATTTACTATTCAAAAAAGAAGTAATACCTTGAATAGCTGTTATCCCTTTACCCAAATCATTCGTCAGGTTCAATTGGTCGTATGAGGCATTATATGAAGCAGTTAGAGAATCTGGCATATATAAACAAATAACACCAATTGCATCTGTTGTTGGTGTTGCATAATTAAAAGATGCAATTCTAGAAGCAACATCTTTCAATAGTGTACTACCTTCATCACCAGAGACAGGTGTAGAAGGTACGATTTGTTTTATTGAAAATTTGACGTAGTGGTTCTTGGTAGAAGAACCTAAATCAGCAGGATAAACCAATGGTGTCAATGATGGTCTTGGTTGATCCAGATTGGCCAATGGACCAGTAACCTGTGAAATTGACGGTCCAGTTGATACAGAGACTAAATCTATTGGCATTTGTTTTTTGAAAATTGATTATACATACTATTTATGGCATATTCCGGCAAGTTTACTCCAAAAAATCCACAAAAGTACGTGGGTGATTATACCAAAATCACTTATCGCTCGTCATGGGAGGCGAGGGTGATGACATGGCTTGACAAAGAACCTAATGTCATATCATGGGCATCAGAAGAGCTAGCAATCCCTTATATATCACCTGTGGATGGCAAACGCCATAGGTATTTTCCAGATTTTATCGTCAAAGTAAAGAATAAAGATGGTAAGGTAAGCACTATGATGATTGAGGTCAAACCCCAAAAACAGTCTGTGGAACCAACCAAACGAAGCCGTGTGACGAAACAATACATAACTGAGGTCATGACATACGGTATCAATCAAGCCAAGTGGAAAGCTGCTCAGGAATATTGTTTGGATAAAGGTTGGCAGTTTAAAGTATTGACGGAAAAAGAGTTAGGCCTCTAACTAAATAGAATATGACATCAAAACTTACCACACTTGCAGAGGAAAAGAAATCGGCAGGACATAAAACTATGTCCAAAGATGCCGTTGCATGGTTGCAGAAGCAAATAAATGAGATAAAGCGACCATCGGCCATTCCCATCACCATCAAAGGTGAAGTAAGTAGACAGAAACAACCAGGCCAGTTACGAATTGGCATGATGTATTGTTATTATTATGATCCAAAGACCAAAGATGAATTGCCATATTGGGATAGATTCCCAATGGTATTGGTGTTAGAGAAGTACAATGATGGGTTTCTAGGTTTGAATATACATTACTTGCCGGTCAAGTATCGTGTAGCATTCTTACAGAAACTAATGAAATATGCTCAGTTGACACCTGATGATGATATCAAAAGAATGAGAATTTCTTATGATATTCTAACTGCAACCAAGAGGTATGCAGAGTTCAGACCATGTTTGAAGCGTTATTTGTATAGCCATTTGAGGTCTAGAATATTGATGATAGAACCAAATGAATGGGATGTGGCCACTATGTTGCCTATTCAACAATTTAGAGGCGCAAAACCACAAAAAGTGTGGCAAGATTCTGTGAAAGAATGGAAAGACCACATGGCTCACTTTAATCAGGACGAATAATGGGAAACCCTAGCATCAACAATTTTATCAATTCATTTACTACTGATGTAGCCAGACCTAATAGGTTTGACGTTAATATTGTTGTTCCTGCCATGTTGCAGAATTACAGTCCTGTTTTGCGTAACCTATCATTGCGTTGTGAATCCACAGAATTACCTGGAAGAACGTTTGGAACAGTAGACCAAAAGTTTGGTTCTAATCCTACATCCAAATTTCCAATGCACTCGTCATATAATGATTTGACGATGACCTTTATTGTGTCAGCCGAAATGACAGAAAGAACTTTCTTTGATGTTTGGATGGAATACATCAACCCAACCACATCTTTTGATTTTGATTACAAACAAAACTTTGCATCAACGATTACAATTAGCCAATATGATTTACAGAATGTATTGACTTACTCTGTTAACCTGTTTAAAGCATATCCAATTGCAATCAACCAGATGGACTTAGATTGGTCGAATGATGGTTACCACAAATTAAGTGTGGTTTTTGCTTATGATTACTGGCAAAATAGCGGTATAGATTTGTTATACAAAAGTCTACCACAAACACAAAACCAATCGAATTTTGGATTAACTTCATTTGAAGGTTCTGCTGCACAACAATCATTCTTTACTAACGGACAAATTGTGCCAGCACCAGCACCATCGGTGTCATCTTTACCAGTTACGAATGCAAATGGAAATGTTGAAACTAATAATGGTTTTGTACTCAATCCAAATGTTTAATATAATGGAGATATTATAATGGCTTTACCAAAAATTGATGTGCCAATTTATGAAATAGACTTACCACTATCAAAGAAACACATTCGCTTTAGACCATTTCTAGTCAAAGAGCAACGTAATCTTATGATGGCCATGGAAGCAAATGATACTGAAACGATTGAAAAGAACATCAAACAGGTTCTACACAATTGTACATTGACGGAGAACATCGACATTGAGTCTTTACCTATCATTGATGTAGAGTTCTATTTCTTGAACCTACGTGCAAGGTCTGTAGGTGAGATTGTAGAAAGTAAATATCGTTGCGAAAATGAAGTCAATGGTGCAAAGTGTGGTAATCTAATGGATTCTAGTGTGAACCTATTAGATATTAAGGTCGATATGTCCAATAGTCCTGATAGTAACATCCAACTTACTGACAAGATTAGTATTGGTATGAAGTATCCAGAATTCTCTATATTAGAGCGTTCAAACAAGTTTGATAATGCAACTGATATGGCTTTTGATATGATTGTTGAAAGTGTTGATTACATCTTTGATGGTGAACAATATTATTATGCAAAAGAAACAAGTCCAGATGAGTTGGTTGAGTTTGTTGAAACATTGAACCAAGAACAATTTGCAAAGATTGAAGAGTTCTTTAATAACCTACCAAAGTTAGATAAGAAACTAGAATTGACCTGTAAGAAGTGCAATTTCCATCACACCATTGAAGTGGAGGGCCTCGAAAGTTTTTTCGGCTAGTGATGCGGCATGATAACTTGAGGAACTATTATACAACTAATTTTTCCCTCATGCAGCATCACAAATACAGTTTAATTGAACTTGAAAATATGATACCTTGGGAAAGGGACATATACGTTGCTATGCTTATACAATACATCGAACAAGAAAACGAAAAGATTAAGCAGAAGCAACATAGATGACAGAAGAAAACGAAGAATTTGAAGAAACCAAAAGTCGTGCTGGTGCATACAATAGAGCATCCAGAATACGAAATCGTGGTCTATTAGGTAATGTTATTGATAATTTAGTCAAAGGTCAAGGCCTTGGTAGTTCCATTGGTCGTAGTGTTTCTGATACATTAGAAGCTAAAGCAGTAAGAATACAAGAAAAATTTGACCCAATTAATATAGCAAAGACATTTACTGGTAACATTGGTGGTGCTCTTGCTGGTATATTAATGGGTAGAAGTAGAAGTGATATATCACACTTCACTGGTTTTGGTCATCAGATAAAAGTTCCAAGAAAAATTGGTACTGACCGAACAGTTGGTTCTGTTCAAACATCTTTCTTTTCTACTGTTGCAAGGGGTAGTAGACTCAGAAAAGGTGAAGGCGTAGCCGATGTGGCTACAAAAATGTTTTTGTTTATGAAAAAAACACATGATGATAAACTCAAACACTATGAAATTGAATACGATTTTGAAGAAGAAAAAGAAGTTAAAGTAAAGCGTAGAAGAGAAGAGGTGTTGAAAGCCTTAGCAGACAGACAAAAAGAAATACCTGAGAAGATAAAAGAGGCAGTCAAAAAAGAAGCACCTAAGGAACCAACTGCTCCACCAAAAGCACCAACAAAACCGGGTGCTAAACCAACACCAGCAGCTCCTAAACCTGTAGCTCCTAAACCTGTAGCTCCTAAACCTGTAGCTCCTAAACCAACACCAACAGCAAAGCCTGTTGAACCTGCACCACCTATATCTGCACCAAACCCAACTGTTAGTGTTCCAAATATAACAAGTTCAGGTGTTTCTACTGCTGCAAAAGTTGCTGTTGGTACAATTGCTGCAGGTGCAGCCGGTATATCATCTGCGGCCGCACTTTCAATAGAAAGAGAAACTGGAAAACCAGCAAGTCAGGCTATAAAAAATGTTGGCCAAATTGTTCAAAATGACCCCAAACCTGGAGCATCATCTTATGGTATTTTTGGTATAAATTCTCAAGGTTCTGTTCAAAGCTTTGTTAAAGAGAATCCTCAATTTGAGTTGACGGCAAAACCTGCTTCTAAAGAATTCGATGAACAATGGACTAAAATATCTAAAGATAAACCAAAAGAGATGTTGCAAGCACAACTTACCTGGTATGATAATCACGTTACAAAACCATTAAACAAAGATTTACCTAAACTCATACCAAGTAATTTTGCAAACAATTTAAAAATAATAACATACTTATCGGATAGAAGAGTTCAATATGGTCCAGTAATGGAACAACAAGCAATTCAATATGCATCTAATGCTAAAACTCCAGAAGAATTCATTTCTCTTGTTACGGAATATGATTTAGCACATTTGAAAGAAGCTTTTCCAAAATACTTAAAAAATCATCCTGATGCTATCAAAGGTCTGCAAAAGAGGTTGACTGAAAGACAAAGGGTTTCTTTAATTACAACCGAAAAAGATAGTAAATTAGCTGATGCTTCTATAATAAACCAAGACTTAAAACAAACAACACAAGGTACCAAAACCATTATAGATAACACAACAACAGTTGCATCAGCAGGAACAGTAAACAAACAGTACATGCAAACTCCCGCTAAAGATATACCACCAACATATGCAAGACAATCATGAAAACTATAACTAAAAAACTAGGTGATGAAATATTTGTATGGGATCCAA
>Ga0214166_1000249_pt1 | contig 28451 bp, 32 predicted proteins | sample TroBogepilimnion_27_FD_153005 | JGI IMG/M metagenome (GOLD analysis project Ga0214166, IMG submission 153005) | Freshwater microbial communities from Trout Bog Lake, WI - Practice 18AUG2009 epilimnion v3 | ecosystem: Environmental > Aquatic > Freshwater > Lake > Epilimnion/Euphotic zone ...
GGCGGGTGGCCGAATGATTCGCACCATCCAGCCGTTCGACGAGGGAATCCTTGACGTCACGACCGATGCTCCTTGGGCGCACGCCGAAGGCAAGGGGGCCTTTCGAGCCCTGTACATACACCCAGACATGGACCCATCCTGGCTCAACGACATTTTGCAGCGCACCGAGTGGCAGCCGACGTGGATGCTGGGCGTGTGGGAGGGGATCAGGGTTAAGGCCTACAACGGCGCCTGGTACGATTACCCACTCAACAACTACTTGATAGTGGCGGACGACCTCGATAATGCTTCGGCGGGTCTGATTTCCGAGTTGCGCTCCGAGAACCAAAAACTCCAGGAGGCGCTCGAAGTGCTCATGAGGGAGGCCAGCCCGGCCGCACCCGACGAGGGATACTTCGACTTTCTCATCGACAACTTCTTCATGCTGGGCGGAAGCGTAGCCAAGACACTGAAAAGAATCTACGAGGAAATGCAATGACAGACTTCATCAATAACGCGCTGGTTTACGTGCCCGAGGAACCGTACGCTAGCATCATCAACGAGATGAACTTGCAACTTTCAGATGCGAGGCTCGAGATCGGAAACCTTGCCGGCGAGAAGGCCGAATTGGAAGGTAAGTTGCTGGGGGCCAGGGAAGACTACGAGCGCGTAAAGGGACAACTGCAAGACATTCCCCGTCCCGAACCTTCACTAACTGATATTCTTCAGTGCGGCAGTGAAGTAAGAAATCAGGTGAAGTACGCCAACGAAGACTTACAACTGCGCCTGGCTTCGGCAAACGAGCGTAGAAAAAACGCCTTATCCCTTGGCGGCCTGAGCGAAATGGAATTGTCACGCTTGTCGTACCGGCTCATTGATCGACTGTACGGCTTGTTCGAACCATTCTCGGAGGCGGGTGGACGAGTGACATCACTCAACACGGATCTATTAGAGACAATCAAAATCCTCAGCGATGTTGCAAGGGATCTGTACGGAGACTGCTTGTGAAGTTGTCCATCACCGATGTCGAGCCCCTGCTGGCCGAATACCTTTCGAAGCCCGGGAACGGACTCGGCGGCCACTATTACACCGTTCTTTCTAACGGCAACGTCCAAAACAAGACTGTCTTAGCGTGCTTCCACGCCGCGTGCGCCGACAACGACAAAATGGGCATGATGTTGGGCTGGCACCTGTTGATGCTTACCAAGACTCAGCGCCGTCGCATCTCGAGAGTTTTGCGCCGCAACTAGCGGTCCGTGGGCTCAGCAATCGTCATGGGGTAGCACAGGGCTCTGCCATTTTCGTGCATCCAGCGCGCATGATCCCCGTAGACGTTGGACCAGCGCTTGACCTTGATGGGTTTGCCGCAATTTTTGCAGTTCAACTGTCCACCTTTTTGCGCCTGTTGCCTATTTTGCTTTGTTTGCGGTGTCGGCAAACAGTGGGTTTGAGGGAACACTACAAAATACCCCATATGGGGGGTAAAACGTAGTAGGCGTGTCTCGATTTCGAGACATCACGCCATGTACGGATATTGAGACACGCCTTTTGAAAAAACAAGGGGTGGGCAAAATCCTTTGTTGGCTGAAACAACCAAAAACCAACTCTGGACCAGCCATCCTTACGGGTAGGCGCACCCCCTAGCCCCCACGACGCAGAGTCGAACTGCGAGCCACCAGAACTGAAAGTCTGGCAACCGACCATCTAGGGGGGTTAATCACCGATTGCATACGCGCCATGCAACCGGCTAGTGGCGGATACGGGACTCGAACCCGTGACCTAGTGAGCATGAGCCACCCGCGCTACCCAACTGCGCCAATCCGCTTCGATCACTATAGCACACCGGCGGGCAAAAGTCAAGTTTATAATGCAAAAAGCCCCCCGGGCCGAAACCCGAGGGGCAAATGCTGAAGATTGGTTACTTGGTCGCGGTTGGCGCAGGGGCAGCGTTGCCCTGGTTGGCGCTAGGCGAAACGACCACGGGAACCGGTTCCGGCTGAGCCGGGAGTGCTCCCAGAAGCCACGACAGGCTCGGGACCTTGGTTTCCGCCCATCGAAGGCCGGCGTAGTAGGCGGTCCCAAAGATGGGCGTCAGAACCCCGACCCACTGAGCGCCGAGACCGGCCGTGGCCTTAGTGATCCACGCCAGAATTGCACCGACGACTGCCGGGACGGCGGTTCGGATGACATTCTTGGCGTAGTTGGTTGCCTTAGTTGAAAGTGACATGTTTCTCCCAGTTAGAGTTACTCAACCATACCACGTACACCGCTCGAAGTCAATGCTTCGATTCATTTACTTGACTTCCGGCGCGTTCTGTGCTACTGTCTGCGCATGGCAAAAAAGAAGAATCGAATCCTTACCCTCGCCCACGTCGACGAGCCCGGCTCGACATACAAGGATGTTGAAATCCCTCATGTCGTTCCCCTCTATGTCGACCTCGACGAAGCGCGCTCCATTGGTCGTGCATTCCTCACCCCCGGCGAAGGTCGAGTATGGGCAAAACTGGAAGTTGACGCTGTCGTCACCAACCTTGGACCCCAGCCGGCGACGGTATTGGCCCTAGAGGGAGAGACAACCTACACGTCCGGCGGGGTACGCTACATCTGTGGCGGCCTTGTTACCGGCGCTTCAATCGTCACACAAGAGTTGTGGGACAAGATCCATGGAGGACAAGTATCGTGACCTGGTATGACTTTGCTTTGGCGGTGTACATCATCGTTACTTTTTTGCTCTACTGCCGATTCCGCTACTTTCTCGAGAATGATTTCTACTATCTCGAGTCCAAGGGCGTTCAGATCCCCCCGGCGAAGCGGCTCGAACTGCACTTCATGTGCACCTGGGAAGCCGTGCGTTGGCCATGGGGCATTTGGATTGACGGCATCGCCGCTCTCACCGAAAAGTTGAAGTACGAAGACCCCTACACCGACGCCGATTCCGCCCCAGCCGATGGCTACCTTGGCGAAGACGACGAGTCCGACGAAATCTTTGGTACGTTTTAATGGGTCGCCGTGTTGGCGTGACGGGTGGTCGTAGCAATTACGACTACATTCACATCCACCGAGTGCTGAAGGAGATCCTGGAGCCGGGTGACATTCTTGTCCACGGTGGAGCCAGCGGCGTTGATTCGGTATCGGCCCAAACCGCCGTGTACCTCGGCAACGCGGTGGAACAGCACAAGGCTAACTGGGCCAAGCACGGCAAATCGGCGGGCGGCCTTCGCAACCAAAAAATGGTTGACACGGGGCCAGACTTTGTGGTACAGTTTGCAGGAGGGACCGGGACGGCCGACATGGTCAAGCGGTGCAAGGCGGCAGGGGTAAGAGTTATCCACGCCGACGTCACAACAGGAGAGACACAGTGAGCCAGGGAACTGTTTATGTCGCAGGACCAATGCGCGGATACGACAAGTGGAACTTCCCAGCGTTCGACGCAAACTCCGATTGGTTGCGCACCCTTGGCTGGACGGTAATTTCCCCCGCCGAGATCGACCGCGAGATCGGGTTCGACGGGAACAACGCGGAGGTTGTTTTCACGGAAGCCGACTTCCACGAAGCGATGAAGCGCGACTACGCCGCCCTCCTCCGGTGCGACGCCATCGCTTTCCTGCCTGGGTGGGAGAAGTCAGCCGGCGCCAAGTTGGAGCGAGAGTTCGGCATCAAGTTGGGGCTCGACTTCTACCGAGTCGACGAGTCCACGGGTCTGTTCCAGAAGGAAGTCCTGGTCGGCATTACCGGCTTTGCACGCTCTGGCAAAGACACCCTAGCCGCGCAGATGGTGGAAAAGTTGGGTTTTCAGCGAGGTAGTTTTGCAGACACCCTCCGCAACGTCCTATACGCTCTTAACCCGGTAATCGGGCTCGACGCAACGGGCGGCTCGACGGCTTTCCCACGTTTTGGAACCGCTGGAACGGCGCCGGTCTTTCTTTCCGTCAAGGATGTCGTCGACGAAATCGGCTGGGAGGCCGCCAAGGACGAGCAACCAGTCATCCGGGAGTACCTACAGCGCCTTGGCACCGAAGGCGGCCGCACACATATTAACGACTCCGTATGGGTTGACGCTGTTCTTAACAAGCCCCACGCAGCGCGACTGGTAATTCCGGACGTTCGCTTTCCCAACGAGGCAGAGGCCATCAAGAAGCGCGGAGGAATCATTGTCCGCATCCATCGTGAGGGCTACTTCCCCGTCAACGCGCACGCGAGCGAAACGGCTTACTCGGACCAGGATTTCGTCCTCGACAATGACGGAACACCCGAAGATCTCCTCACTCAGTTCGCAGCCGTGACCGGTTTGTTCCAAAACGAATTGTTCGTGCGTAGGCTTATTTTGTGAGCCTTTCGCAGATCCCCCCATTGCCGGACAGCACCATCAGGCCGCAAGCGGATAGCGCCGGCATCGTCGCAATATCCACCAAATTACCTTTAGACTCTTGGAGCAACTCATGAAACGCAGGAAGAAGAAGCCAATCCCAATGATTAGGCTCGGTAATGAGATCAAACTTGGGGGGCGCCTGCTCGAGGTCGGCTACATCAATACCTGCCAAATGGCCGACGGAACCCTAGAGGTTTCCTGGACGGCGTTTGAAAAAAATGAGTAAGTCGCGCGCCAAGGGAACTAAGTTCGAATCAGAGGTCGTGGCGTATCTACGAGAGAACGGCTTCCCTGATGCCGAGAGAACTGGCAGCGCCGACTTTGGCGGCGGTGACATCAAAGGGACCCCGTTTGCAATCGAATGCAAGAATCAGCAAGCCATGGCTCTGGCGTCATGGGTTGACCAGTCCAGGGAGACTGGGCGCAGGATAGCCAAGTTTCCGTTCCTGGTCCACAAGAGAGTTCGCAAACCAATCAAGAACGCATATGTGACCCTAGAGTTGCAAGACCTCGTGTGGTTCGCTCGTAACGCCGGCTCGTTGAGCAAAGGATCTTTGCCACCGTACCCTTGACATAACTGCACTTCTGTGCAATAATGATTGTAGGAGAGGCGCCCTCAGGGGCGTCTTTCTTCGTATCTATAGGGGGAAATCAGATGGCAAAACCTTTGAGTCGCAGGGCACAGCAGCGGCGCGACCGAATTCTCGAGAGTTTGTCAAATACTGCCGTCTTGCTCTCCAAGATCAAGGCCGAGGACGTCGAGGAACTCATCCGACGCGACGCCATCGAGGTCGACGGCTCCTCCGGTGGCGGAATCGACATTGGCATGCCCCGGAGCGCTTCGAGCAATTCTTCGTCGCCCGTCGAGCGGGCTGTCATCGCCAAGATGGAGGGCAAGGGTCTCAAGGACCCCGTGCGGGCCGAAGTTAAGTCCGTCGAGCGAAACATCATTGACGGCGAGCACAGTTTCATCCGAGCGTTGCAGAGCATTGTCATGTTGCGAGACGGAGTGGAGAAGCAGCGCCAGCGCTCGCAGGCGTCAGCGCCATGCGAGGTTTGCGAGATACTTCCGGCAGCCAAGCAAGCCTTGTGCCTGGACGATTGGGCCGACTGGGTTGCTAACGGAGCGCCCGACCGCCAGCGATGGGTTGCCTACAAGACGAAGGCCCGTTCTAGCGACGGCAAGATCCTCGTCACCGAGCAGCCCCCTGCACGGCACCCCGCTCGTACCCTTGACAATCAGAAATAGTGTGATATAGTGATGAGTGAGACTAGGGACACCTCCGTACCCCCCACACCCAACGAACTGTTGATGCTCGGATTCGAGCCTTGGCAGGTCTCCGAATGCGCGAGACTGCCGGCGGCTCTCCAGTGGGAGGCTCACGATCTTTTCATCAGACGACTGATGAGCAACGACGACGTAGAGGACCTAAGATTCTAATGAGCGAAGACCTCAACACCCCATCACCAGCCGAGCAATCGATAGCCGACCAGGTCAACCGCATTGTTGGGCGCGCAGAACTAGAAGCGCGCGAGATGATCGGCGACGCTCGGTACGACGAAATGCTCGAATCCGCAAAGCGGACGGAGCAAGTTCAACTCGCCAACTCCATCGCCAACGCAGAAGCGTTAGTGGGGATGGCCAAATCTCGAGAAGCCCTCGCCGGCTTGCTCAACTCCGTGTCGCTCTTTGTTTTGTCGGGTGCTCTTTGCACCGTAGCGCTGGTGGCCAAGTACATCATCGTAGGATAAGCATGGCAATCAATTTTGGTGACCGCATTTCGGCGACTATTAAGCCGCCCGAGATCGACGTTTTCGAAAAGATCGGTTACACGCCCCACGAGCGTCAGCGTGTTTTCCACCAGGCTTCGGCCGAGCGCCTCGATGCCATCCTTTACGGGGGCGCGGCGGGTGGTGGCAAATCTGCCGCTATGCTCATGGACGCCATCTGGAACGCCGTCAACTTCCCTGGAATGCGAATCGGCTGTTTCCGACGCACCTATAACGAGTTGGAAGAATCCTTCATTTCGCAGTTGGCGAAGTGGGGATACGCCGCCGTCCTGGGTGGTCGCTGGAACGAAACCAAGAAGGTTCTCACCTTCCCCAACGGTTCAGTCATCAACTTTACTTACGCTGAAAGCCTGAAAGACGCATCCCGAATCCTCGGTGGTGAGTACCAGGCATTCTACATTGACGAGGCGAGCCTCATGCTCCCCGGCGTCATCCAGCACATCGAGGAACGTTTGCGTTCCGGTGACAAACTTGTTCCCGTCATCGGCTTGCGGCTATCGTCCAACCCGGGCGGCATCGGACACAAGTACCTCAAGGACCGCTTCATCAACCCCACCAAGCGTGGTAAGGTCCGACACACCGAGCGCATCGAGGGAACCAGCACGACCCGAACGGTCGCCTACATTCCCGCCAAGGCTACCGACAACCCTCACATCAACGAGGGCTATGACGCGGTCCTCAACTCAATCCCCGATCCTCAGCGCCGAGCCGCAATGCGCGACGGCGACTGGGATGCGATGGTCGGGCAGTTCTTCCCGCAATGGTCGTATGCACGACACGTTGTGCCATCGTTTGCTGTTCCAAAAGAGTGGCAACGCTACGCAGGAATCGACTACGGAGTCTCCGCCCCCTTCGCTTGCGTCTGGGGGTCCCCAGACCAAGACGGCCGGCTCTGGGTATACAGGGAGATTTACGCTACAGGCTTGTACTCGGAAGACCAGGCTAAGGCGATTATCGGTGCCGAAAAAGACGCCGGAGAGAACGAAGTCATGCACTATGCGGACCCATCTATGTGGGGGAACCGTGGCACGACTTACACCATCGCAGACGATTACGGACTCAATGGGTGCGGAATCATTCAGGCCGACAATAACCGCATTAACGGTTGGGCTCGAGTCCACTACTTTTTTAACGATGGACCTGCTTGCGAATACCACCGAAGCATGGGATGGAAGACATGCCCTATGCTCCACGTCTTCGAAGACAAGTGCCCCATGTTCATCGAAACCATTCCGACGCTCCCGCGCGACCCCGTCAAGCCTGACGACGCTGCGACCAAGAACGTTGACGACCACATACCCGACGCCCTGCGCTACATGTGCATGGCGGTCGGCAACTATGCTCGACCAATCTTTCACGATGCGGAGATCAAGACACCGACTACTGGCCTTCCGGAGACCATGACCCAAGACACCCCCCAGCGTTCTAACGAGCCTGAATTCACGCTTCACGGCGGGGGACGTTTTGTTGGCAACCTCGGGCTGAACATCCTCTAGGAGAGAACATACAATGCCATCTTTTAGAGGGGAACTCGCCGAGTTCGTCAGTCACTCCATCGCTACGGTAGAAGAGGGGCGCCGCCCCAAGTCTCCAAAGCGTACAGGATGGGGAGTCGGCATTCCAGTTGGTGGCTCAACCGCCGTCAACCCGGGCTCCAATCTTACCGCCGGCTCCATGGACCGCGGAACCTTCATGCAGCAACTACTCCAGGCGTACCTTGCGTGCACCTGGTCGTCTGCCTGCGTTGACGTCATTGCCCGTACTTGCACCGCTGGTGGCCTAGACGTTGTCTACGAGACCAAGCCCTATGGGTCTCCCGAGATCCCGGAAGCCCCGCCGGAAGTTCGCGAAATTCAAGAATTGCTGAAGTTCGTGAACCCCGAAAATGACATACGTCAGTTGATGCGTACCGTCATTACTGACCTCATGATTTTTGGAGACTCCTTCACGGAGGTCGTATGGGTCGCCGGCAAGCCTGCCGCACTCTACCCGCTCGACCCGACTACCATCACCGTCCTGGCGGACGAACATGGCACCGTGACGGGGTTCCAACAGCAAACTCAGACGAACCGCAAAGCGTATTTTGCGCCAAAGCAGATCATCCACGTCAAGTTTGACTCTCCTGGCGACACTCTTTACGGCGTGTCTCCCACGCAGAAGAACATCCTCCCGATTACGTCGTGGCTTTTTGCCGCCGCGCTGGTCAAGGAAACAATGAAGAAGGGCGACCCACTCCGCGCCCACGTCGACTGGCCTATCGCCCTGCCCGAATCGGAGCGCTCACGCTTCTCCCAGCAGTACAGCATTCGCAACATGGGCGCGCGCAACATTGGTAACCTCTTCGAAACGAAGGGTGGGGCCGTTGTCCACGAACTCGGCATCAACCAGATTAGTAACTGGGAAGGCGTTTTGCAGCGCCGTCGAGACGAGATTTGCTCCGGCTACGGTGTTCCGCCTTCCAAGGTGGGAATCATCGAAGCGGGTAACCTCGGTGGTGGAACCGGAACCCAGCAAGACAAGTCGTTTCGAGTCAACACCTGCGGCCCAATTCAGGAAATCGTGCTCGAGAAGTTTTCGTTTGCCCTCCTGTACCAAACTTACGGCATTGCCGACTGGTACCTCAAGTTCGGCGCAGTCGACTGGCGAGACGACGAAGTCATCGAGAACATTCGTGACCAGCGCATCCGCAACGGTGTGTGGGTTCTTAACCGAGCCCGTACAGACGTCGGCGAGCCGCCCGTTGAGGGTGGTGACGACCCGGTCCTGGTCGACCGACAGAACATGGTTCTGTGGAAGCACCTTTCCGACCTCTCCGAGGCTAATTTGGAGATTGCCCAGGTTGCCGGCCAACCCAAGAATGCACCTGTACAGGGGAACACCAACCCCGACGCTGGCGCCAAGGGAGGCCAGGCAACTGGAGCACCCGAAGCACCTCCTTCACCAGGGGCAACCAAGTAGATGATCGACAACCCCGAAGAATTCGAAGAGACCGAAGAGGTCATGGGTGAAGTCCTGGGCGACCTTTTGCTCGGCGGCGCCAGTCCGTACGGTCAACTCACTCCCTACGCGGGACTGACGGCGGCCAAGGCGGCCGCACTGGTTAGCAAGCAGATTGCCTAATGTCCTCCGGGAACTATCTCGGACGTGCTGGCGCGTATGCCATGCACCACAAATACAGGTCAGGCAACCAGACCTCGGCGCAGTTAGAGGCCGAACGCCTGAACCTTCTGAAAGCCAGGTTGGCCAAGGGCCATTCTCGGCACACTTCGGCTGAGCCGTACAGATCCTTTAGAGCCAGCACCGTCAAAAGTCGCGGGGCTCAAGGAACGCTGTGGGCGTACAACGAACGCTACCTCGCCGGCATGAAGCACAGAGCCCTCGGAACTAGATGGCTTGCTTACAAAAAGAAGGTCAGCCTTCCTGGTGTGCACATCAACGGCATACCCAAGAGGTTCCAGTCAGACATCAGTCCTGGCGGTTACGACTCCAGGACGCGCTGGGGTAGAGCCCGGCGACACAAGTTTAAGTCCCGCCTCGTGGTTCACTCTCACAGACGCCAGCAGGTAAAGCGCTGGAAGTTCCGTGGCAAGAAATTCACTCCGAGGTAGGCCCCACCACTCTAAGGAGCAATCCAGAATGACTTCCAAGTTGGCCGCTCGAGTTAGCGGTACCTTTCTCCGCCCCGGCGTCTCTAAGAACAAGAAATTGTACACTGCTGAGAACATCGGGCGCGCCGTTGCTCGAATGCAGGAATCGCTAGCGAATCCCGAAAGCGATGCCCTTACCTCGTACGCCAGTCACAAGGACGCGCGCGACGACAACTCACTGATGAAGGTGGGCCGCATTACAAAGGTGGATCAACTCCCCGATGGAAGCGCCACTTTCGAAGCAGAGATTGTTGCCACTGCGGCCGGCCGCGACATTGCTCTTTTGGCCGACGCCGATCTTGCTCGCCAAGTTTCCATTCGTGGAGGCTGGGTTGGTGACTTCGAGGTAGTTGAAAACAATGGCGAGATGGTCCTGACTGCGCCCGACATCCAAATTGACGGCATCGACTTCACTGGCCGTCCGGGAGTCTCCGGCGCCATGATCGAGAAAGTGGAACTGTTTGAGTCTTTCGACCCGGAAGATGAGAGCAATCGCGTCATCCTCGAGTCCGTTGAGAGCGACGACATTGTCATTACCCGCGAGATCTTCGAAGAGGTCGTGGAGCCCGACGAAGAGGCCGTGAGCGAAAGCCAGCGCGACCTCATCGAGAGCGTGACCGAGACCGTCATACGCGAACTCATGGAAAAGGACTCCTCTAAGCCCTACGGCGACGTCAAGTACGCCGACCCCGGCTACCAGTCCGACAAGAAAAAGCGCTATCCGATTGACAGCGCCAAGCACGTCCGCGCCGCCTGGTCGTACATCAACGAAAGCAAGAACACCGAGCCATACACCCCGGCTCAGTTGCAGCGAATCAAGTCGCGCATCAAGTCGGCCGCCAAAAAGTTCGGCATCGACGTCCAGGAAGAGTTCAACACCCTGGTCAATGACATGCAGGCGGTTCTCGAGGCCTACGCCTCCATGTCACTAGACAACAACGCAGCCAACATCAGCATTAGCGGCTACGACATTGATCCCGACAATCTTGCTTCGACCGCCACCCTGATCGCCGCAGCCGCCGTCCTGGCGCTGAACACACTCGACCCTGATGCCGACGGAGACGTCGTCACCCCGGGCGAGGCTGCCGAAGAGTCCTTCGGAACCAAAACGCCGGCCACCAACGCCGACAAGTCCGTTCCATGCCCTGCGTGCGAGGCCGAGATGCCTGCCGCTGCCCTTTACTGCCCCACCTGCGGGCAGCCAGTACCAATCACCGAGTCGACGTCCGACAAGGAAGACAATCAACCACAGGAGGAAGTCGACATGACGACCGAAAGCACCGAGGCTAACGCTAAGGATGAGACGGCGACTGAAGAGTCTGCCGCTCCCACCTTCAGCGCAGCCGACCTCAAGGCCATTGCCTCTGCCGTTGCGGAGATTTTGAAGCCGACCATCGAGTCCGAGGAAGCCCCCAAGGCCGACGAAGACGAGGACAACGAAGACGGCGAGGAAGCCCCCGCCGAAGAGACCGCCGCGGCCGAAGAGTCCGCAGCCCCCAAGGAGAATGAAGTGAGCGAGAGCATCACCCTGACGCCCGACCAGTTGAAGGCGATTGTCACCCAAAGCATCGAAGAGAGCCGCCGGAACGAAGTCGCCGACTATCGCCGTAGCGGCGGTGGACGAGTTGGTCATGTGACCAGTCGTGCCGCTACCGAGAGTTTCGACGGCGATGACGAAGACGCGGTGCGCCGTGTCTCCGAAATGAAGTCGGCTGACTTCCGTGACCACGCCCGTTCGGTGTGGGAATCCCAGCCGTTTTTCAACAACCTGTTTCAGCGCGCCGACCGCGGCTTCTAGCAACACCAGTCCGAATCAAACCAACAGAACTAAGTTCATCAACAAGGAGAATGGCAAATGCCTAATGATCTCGAAGAGGCGTTGACCGCCTCGGGTGCTGCGGCACTCGTCCAAAAGCAAATCGACCCGGTGCTGCTTGAGTACCAGCGCCGCTATGCGCCGCTCGTGCGCTCGCTGCCCACCGTCAAGCACGGTGCCACGGTCTACTACTTCAACAAGCGTACGACCCTCCCGTCGGGTGGTTTCGTGACCGACGGTGGCGCACGCCCCGTTTCGACCTCGAACTACGCGCAGGAAAACTTCACCATCCGACTGCTCCAGAGCGTCGGTGCGGTGACCGGTTACGCGAACGCCGTTACGGCCGACGTCGTCGGAGACCTGCGTGCCCGTGAAATCGAAGGCGCCGCGCGTGGCCTGTACTGGGACGTCGAGAACGCCCTGGTGTGGGGTGCTTCACAGCCGACGGTTGCCGGTCCTTACCCGCAGTTCGACGGTCTCGACACGATTGTTGCTTCGTTCACCAACGCTTCGACCGGTGGCCCGTCCAACGGTATCGGCGGCGGTAGCATCGACAACTACGGTGGTGCGCAGACTTGGGGAGCCCCCAACTACTCGCCCTGGACCGACGGTGTCGACCAGAACGCCATCGACTTTGGTGGTAACTACTTGTCCCTCGGTGGACTGGACCAGTTGATCGACCTCGTTGAAAGCAACGTTGCCGAAGACGTCCAGAACGATGAGTGGATGTTCGTCATGTCGCCGGTGGCGACGAGCCGACTCTCGCAGTTGCTCGTCAACCAGCAGCGCTTCGTTGACAACGTCGAGATTGCCCCTGGTTTGATCGTTCAGACCTACCGTGGCATCCCGATTGTCAAGACGTCGTTCCTCTCGCCGCGCACCAACAAGATGGGCACCGTGACCACGGCCACGGCCACCACGGGTGGTACCATCGCCGCCAGTACGTACTGCAACTACACGGTTGCTCCTGTCATCGCCCGCTTCGGTGAGATCCAGGCCGCTACCGTCGTGCAGCGTCAGGTTGGCGCGGGTACGTCCACCAACACGGTGACGTTGTCGTTCTCGACCCCCACGGGTCCGGAAGGCTCGCAGCCCACGCACTACAAGGTGTACGCCAACTACTCAGCCTCGGCGACCGCCCCGACGAACCCGAACATCAACCTGCTCGGTGTCGTTGACGCTTTCTACCTGGACTCCAGTGGCAACATCTGGCCCACCACGCAGATCAAGGACACGGGTTCCGCCCTCGTCCCGTCTGACGGAACGCACACGATTGCTACGGCGCCCACCACGTACTACTACGGTAACGCCAACCTGCACCCGTTGACGGGTCAGGGCGAGCAGAGCATCTACCTGATGTCGCGTGACCCGAACTACATCGTGCGTCCGTACGTCCGAGAGATGCAGCCGATCCAGGTCTACCCGACCACGGCCTCACCGGACAGCCTGCCGTTTGCCTTCGTGGCGGACACCACGCTCGCTGTGCGTGCGCCGAAGTACCTTGGCCGTCTGGCCAACGTTGTGGGATCGCTGGACAAGACCGCCGGTAACGGTGTCTACCCGACCAACGCCTCGTACACCCCGAACTTCGGTATCGAGTAGTCGGCCCAGCCAACACAACGCAGTATCTAGAGGGTGGCCGGTCCCCCTCGTTCCTCACCGGCCACCCTCTAGTTTTACCACTCTGAAAGGAACAGAATGTCTTCAGTTTTTGTTGCGAGCACTGCCATCTCATCTGCCCCGGGTTTCGCCTGGGACGTTACGGGTGACGAAGGTGCTCTCGAAATTCCGGTGCACTTGGCGAACGAAATCCTCGCCATCCCCGGTACCTGCTTCTATACCGTCGATGCCCCCGCTCGGGCGCTACCCGACCAAGGAAATGAACTTGGCGACGTCAATGTCGAAGCCAAGGACGAGAACGACGACGCCGAAAAAGGCGCCGAAGAGGTGAAGGTCAAGCCTCGCGCAACGCGCGCCAAGAAGACCAAGGAAGAAACACCTAGCGACGAGGAGTAGTAGACAATGGCTAACGACGGGTCTCAGTATAGCAATCCCGCCGCATTGGCCACGGTCGAAGACTTCAAACGTCGTTACGACGAGATCTCGCAGCAGATCGACCCGGCCGTGATTGCCGACAACCTCGTGGAGGCTACAGCCCACCTCGAGAGCCTTACCAGTCGGCGTCTGGCCCCTTTCTCCAACTTTGTCTACGAAGCGGAACTCTTCGGCATTAGCCCGACGGAGTACGGTAACAACGCTGACATGCCACTTGACATCTACGGATCTCTTGGTTTGTCGCAGGCCGTTTCGCTTGGGGCATCGTCGCTCGTGCGCCACTTCTGGCTAGACCAGTTCGCGCCGGCATATCCTGAGTTGTGGACGTACAGCATCCAGTCCATGACCATCTACCGTACTTACGGTGACTACCAGCCCATCGATTTTGCCAATGGCGGAATCCGTGGCCCCAGCGTAACCGACGGGCACGTATGGTTGCGCTTGGGGACCTTTGCCCCCGAGGGAAGCCGCATTAACGTCGTCTACAGCGGGGGATACGCTAAGGGCGTCCCACCGGACCTGCGCCGCGCGTGCCTTTTTCAGGCCGCCAAGTTCCTCATCCTGGAAGCGGAACCTCAGATGCGCAAGGAAATGAACCTTGACGCCATCGACACTCAGATTGAACACTTGATCTCTCCCTGGGTCCGAGGATAGCCAATGGCCGGGATGGTCAGGGCCGGCACCAACTTCGACCGAGTCGGTCGAGCGGTTGGTATGTCGGGCTTAGATAGCGTCATCACCAAACTCGTACTATTTAGCAAGCGCCTCGAAGATGTTCCCGGCGCCATGCAGGAGATCTATCAAGAGTTCGCCTTCATGGAAGAACTCAGATTCGCCAGCGGAGGCTCAGCCCCCGAGTTTGGCATCTCCGGCAAGTGGGCTTACCTTTCGTTTAGCACGCAGTACAACCGGCAGAGTAACGGAGCCCCGACCACCAACGAGCCCCTCGTGGCTCACGGCTGGTTGCGGGAAGCGGCTACCCACCCCACCCTTCGAACCTTCGGGGCCAAGGGAATGGAAATGCTGATCGATCCTTCCAAGATTGCTCCGGCCGACTATTCTCACGGCAAGAATTATGGATGGTTCCACCAGAACGGTCCACAGGGCAACAACCCTGCACGTAAATTCGTAAGCCTTGCGGGATTTATCCCCATAGCAACTTTGATCTTGAAGAACTTCATCACGCGCGGGGTCGATGGCTTTTCGCGCGCCGAGGTTCCGTCGGACAGGTCAATCAACATGACCGGCATCTCCGACCTCAAGAGCATGAACAAACTCTCCCAGGAGAACCAGGACAAACTCTTCGCCAAGTGGATGAAGAATGTCGAGCCCAACGTTTCTCAAGAACAGCATCTATTGAAGATTGCTGACGCCAGAGCATACAAGGGTGGCCCGCTGACAAAGACGAGCCTTGAGAAGGGCGATGTCACCAAGTACCGTGATTTGTACGCTCAGTTCTCGCGCGGCGACCCACACCTGAGGAAACCATAATGTCTAACCCAGATCCTAAGTGGTGGGAAAACTGGAATCTCTCATACGTCGATGACGCCTTCGGCCCGATGTATGGAGGCCACTCCGTCCAAGAGGCGGTCGTGGCAACGATCAAACTCTGGATACCGACTTATATCGCGGCAATCAATCGTAACCTGGGTTCAGAAATCCTCAAGGTTCCAATCGACTATCAGCGCCGCCCAGACTACACGACCCCTCCGCGCGGAGCATGCGCCCTCATCCTGGTGGATGTCCCCAGCACAGTCGGAGAACCGCTCATGCAGAGCGACGGCATCCGAGCCGACTGGCGCGTCGAGATCATGGTGTTCGTTTACGGGACCACCGACTGGCGCGAAACTGCGGCGCTCACTCAAGCCTACACGACCGCCGTTCGAACGCTACTGGTCCACCAAAAAGGTCTCGGGGGTTTCGCTGAAACCTCCAAATACGACGGAGAGGAATACCTCGAAGGCGAGCACGTCGGCACCAGGACGACTGGGATCGGCCACCTGCGCTTTGCCGTCACCGTCGGCAACATTAACACTGTCTACGGAGGACCTCCGTTGCCTCAGTTCACCGCCACTGGCTCAATGTCTGGTCCCTCCATCCTTCCCCCATCAGACGTCCCGACCGTGGCTGAAGCCAACGTGTCCATTTCGAAAGAAAAGTAGATGAGCAAAAAGAACGTTTTCGTCCAGGCCAGTCATGTTTTGAATGACGACGCCGGACACCCCTTGTCCCCCAGTTCGCAGTACAGCGTCCCCGACGGACCCCTTATTAACCAATACATCGCGGACGGCCTTTTGGACGTTGTTGAGGCGCCGGCTGAAAAAGCCAAAGCCAAGACGGAAGACAAGACGAAGACCGCAAACACTACTCGCACTCAGGTAACTGAGTCCGACAATACCTCAGAGGAGAACACCAATGCCTAGCGCACCCGGCGTCAACGTAAATGTCCTTGCCGGAGTCTCGAGCCCCCAGAGCAACACCCCGACGGCCACATGGTTCGTCGTTGGTGACGCCTACGGCCCCTCCGGAGTTGCAGTACCGGTCAACTCGATCTCGGACTTCAACAAATACTTCGGTCAGATTGTCAACGGTCAGATCACGGGTCGCTACACCCTGACGGCCGACAGCACGACCATCAACAGTTCGCTTCTTTACGACGCCCTCGACCTTTACTTTCGTGAGGGTGGAATCAACGCGTTCGTTTCTCTGCGCGCTCCCGCGTCCAGCGGCGCCACCGCCACGGTGACGAGCGGCCTCACGGTCCTCACTGCCCTGGGTAAGGGTGAGTGGGCCAACTCCTCGAGCGCCAGTGCTGCCGGTGTTATCGTGACGGTGACCTGCCCCACCACGGGTGTCTGGTACGCCACGATTGCCTACAACGGTGTCACGCTCGCCACGTCCCCCTCGCTCGGCTCCGATGCCGACCTTCAGGCTTGGATCAACTCACTGCCGGCTTACAACGCCATGGTGGTTGCTAGCGGCACCTCGGGTAGCACGACCCTCCCGACCGCCGGAAACTCGCTGGTCATTTACTTGACCGGTGGAACCAACGCCGCCGTCGCCGACACGGACATTGACGCCGCTCTTGCCGTCTTCAACTCGAGTTACGGACCTGGTCAGGTCTCATTCCCCGGCCACGTCACGGACCTTTGCAACAACAAGTTGACCGCGCACGCTGCGCTGTACAACCGCGTTGCATTCTTGGACGGAGCCAACACGGCCACCGTCGCGACCCTGACGACTTCTGTGGCGACGCTTCAAGCCACCACGCCCGTCTCCGGTGGTGTGACCGTCGACCCGTCCTACGCTGCGTTCTTCGCTCCGTGGTGCCTGATCCCCGGCCTCGTCAACACGAACCCTTCGAGCGCCAGCGGCGTCGTTGCCAACCGCATCGCGGCCCCATCCGCCTATGCGGCGGCCAAGGTTGCCATCATGGACCAGACTGCCGACTGCAACGTTCCCGCCGCGGGCCGCAACGGTGCCGCTTCGTACGTCGTCGGTGTCACCCAGGCTTGGACGGACGCGCAACGCTCCACCCTCAATCAGGGTGGCGTCAACGTCATCCGACTGGTCCCGAACCTCAACGCCATCGAACTCTATGGGTTCCGTAGCGCTGCGTTCGACCAGAACTGGGTGTTCCTCAACAACGTTCGTTTCCGCATGCAGATGACGCGTGACTTCGACATCGTGTCTGAGGGCTTTGTCTTCGCCGAGATCGACGGTCGCGGCCAGGTCTTCTCCCGCCTCAACGGCGCTCTCGCCGGAGTGTGCCAGGGTTACTACAACCGTGGCTCGCTCTACGGCGCGGTCGCCCAGAACGCTTTCTCGGTCAACACGGGTCCTCAGGTGAATAACCCGACCACGATTGCCGCTTCGCAGATCAATGCGTTGGTGAGCCTTCGCATGTCGCCGTCTGCTGAATTCGTCAACATCACCGTGAGCAAGTTCCTCGCTTCGGCGGCTCTTCCGGTCACGGCTTAACCACCTCTATCCACTAGGAGAATTTGATGCCCTCAAATACCACACAGCACTTTTACGGCTCAGAACAGCAGTGGCTAGTTTCACTGAACGTCAACGGCGTCGACTACGGCGTTTTTGACAAGTTCTCTGGTGGCGACGTGACGTCTTCGCCGGTCAAGAACCGACCCGGCGGCATGGGTGACGAGATCACCTACACCGCTCTCCCCGTTTACTCCGACATTGTCATCACCAAGGTGTACGAGACTCAGAAGGACCACACTCGCGTTGGACTCCTGAAGACTCTCGTCGGCCGTGCGGTCGCAACTGTGACCTTGCAGCCCCTTGACGACTCGGGTATCCCCTGGGGATCGCCGACCGTCTTCAACGGCCGCCTTGCAGCCGTGAAGCCGGGGCAGACCGACTCCAACTCCAATAGCCCCCGTATGGTGGAGATTGACTTGGCAGTCGAAACAATTACGCAGTAACAAAAACACCAGCCGTAGGAGGAACCAATGGCCGAAGTTAACATCCACCCCGAGGGGGGCTACAAGAAGTTCGAGGAAGAGGAGGCTGTGGAGCACGTCGCTCCGCGATCATTCACTCCACTCGAAGGGCTAAGGGATCGCTACAAGCAGATCCGAGCAGAACTGTACAAGGACATCCAGATTCCACGCTGGAATGAACCTGCACTCTGGGCTCGCTTCAAAGCGGTAGACATGAGCAAACTGTCCGAGGCCAGCGCCAACCGACAGAAGAAGGGCGGAAGCGACTGGACCCTGCTGTCCAGCGCGGACGTTCTCGTCAACTCGTGCATCGGAGTTTACGCCGTGTACGACAGCGACCCCGACACCAAGTATTCCCTCCGTGAAGACGACCCGCACGGAGAATGGACCCGGTTCGACAAGGACCTCGCAGACGCTCTCGGCCTGGACACCAAGTCCCACGCCGAAACGTGTCGCAAGGTTTTCCTTACGGACGGAGACCTTCTGTCTGTTGCCGATGCTCTTATCGAGTGGAGCAACAACGCCAACAACGAGGCCGACTCGGCTTTTTAGAAGCCCTGGAAGGGGACCAGTTCATAGAGGTCGGCGCTAGCGCAATTTTGCTCGGCGTCGACCCTATGAACATCCTTGACAGGGCTGGCGAAGATGCAATAATCGAGGTCGCCCTTCTGCGTCGCGCTTACCAAATCAAGAACGAGCAGACAATGAGGGAGCAGGAGAATCTTGGTGTCATTTTGGGAAATACTGTTGCAGAGATTTTCTCCAAGATTCTTTAGTTAGACCGCGTCCAAAATAGAGGGCGCTTACGCGCCGCTGCCCCTACCCCGGGGTGGCGGCTTTCTTTGTGAAAGGGGGGTACAATGGCACCAGACGAAATCATCATACCAGTAAGTACCCCCGGTATGTCCGAAGCGGCCGACCTTGCCAACAAGGGCGCCGACGCTTTTACTAACCTCGGCGAGGGCGCCGATAAGGCTGCCGCTGGCGTCGACACCTCTACGGCCGCGCTGAAGGAAAACACCAAAGCCGCCAAGATGAACCAGGCGGCCATCGATGCCCTTCAGACCGCCCAGAGTGAGTCGACCAAGTCGCGAGAAGGCTCGACAAAGTCTGTCGACGGCGAGAGCACCACCCTTGCCGACAACACAAAGTTGACCGAGCAGAACGCTGCGGCAAAGGACGCCGCGACCATTGCCACCGAGCGATTCGCCGCGCGCGTTGTCGACTCGCAAGTTGCCATTGCCATGGCCAATGCGAACTACTCGAAGACGTACACAGCGCTGACCCGCATGGAGTCGGTCGGAACCCCCGCCATCATGAAGGCCGCCACCTGGACTGCCCTCGGTATCGGCGGCGTGGCGTACGAGTCTGTCAAGCAGTACATGAACCTCAATAAGTCGTTGATGCAAACCATCACGCAGGCTGGCGTCTCGCCAAACCGCATGGGCTTCTTGACCCAAATGGACCTCAACGTCGCCAAGCAGACCGGTCAAAGCATTTCCGGCGTGGCCGACATGATCTACCGAGTCGCGTCTGGTACGGCGTCTTGGAACCAAGGCCTCGGGGCAACCAACAAACAACTTCAGGGAGTTGTCAGCAACGTTGCCAAGTTGAACGTCCTTGGTGGGGTCCCTGCCGGCGCCGCTTCTGAGCAGTCTGCCCGAGTAGTCGCCGCCCTTCTGAACGCGAACCTCCCCGGTGTCGGCAACGACCCCAACAAAGCCGGTGCGCTCATCAACGCCACCGTTGGTGCGGGTGACATCCGCCAGGGCGAACTCATTTCCTCGGTCGGCCGAGGTCTTCTTGCGGCCGCTCAGGCTAACGGTGCCACTGCCAAAGACGCCATGGCGTGGATCGACCTTTTAACCACGTTGGGTGCCACTGGCTCCATCGCCGGTACCCGAGTCACCACTGGTCTGACCCTCCTTTCTGCCAACACCAAGCAGGGCGCCATGGCCATGGGAATGGTGGGCATTAAGCCGGGCGAAGTCCAGGAGATCGTCGCGCACCAGGGCATCGCCGCTGCCGCCACGTTCCTCAACAACCAAATCGCTCAGTTCAACCCCATCGACAATTACCCCAAGGTCGGTAAGGGTAGGGGGCGCCAGGGTGCAATCAATGAGTTGCAATCGTGGGGTGTCAACAATATTTCTTCCCAGTTGATTAGCGACTGGTCGTCGGGCGTTCTTCGGGACCCCAAGACCAAGCAGCAACAGGACGAACTTCGCCAGATCCGTACACTCATTCTGACCAAGGCTTTTGGTGGAGCCAAGCAGTACGTAACGGTGGCAACCCTGCTCAACAACGTGGGGAGGTACGTCGGGATCAACAACGCCATTGGACGCAACGACACTCAGGCCGTCTACCAGGCTGCCGTTGCTCGAGCCGAGAACACCCCTTCCGTTGTTTTCCACAAAACTCTCATCGGCATCCAGGCCGACTTGATCCAGGTGGGCAAGGAGTTGACTCCGGTCGCCACGGAGGCTGCGCGCGGTCTTCTCTTTTTAACCAACACACTCACGCACTTCAAAGCCATCCTCGTTCCGGTGGGCTTGACCCTGGCATACATTCTTGGAGCAGCCGGCCTTTCAAAGGCTGCTTCGATTAGCAAGGGCGCCATCCGCATGTTTGGCGCCGGCAACGCCCTTGGTAGCAAGGTGTACGGTGGCTTGGGCCGCGTCCTTGGCGGTGAAAAGAATGCCGTCGGTCGTTTCTTCGGCAACATGGGCGCTTCGTTGGACATGCCCAACAGCGCGTACAACATCGGTCGCGGCACCGCCGAAAAGAAACTCGCCGACGACCTCGCCATGTCCGGCGTCAAGATCAACCAGGGTGGCGACAAGATTTTAACCGCCGCCCGAATCATGTCGGGCGAGTCGGCTTCAGGCGGAGGTTCCGGTGGCGGAGGCGGGCGCCGCAGTGCGTCCTCCTTGGAAAAGCAACTCATCAAAGACGCAGAAAACTCTGGCAACCTTTCCGAAGAAGAGAAGCGCGTCCTTCAGTACCACATGAGCGAAGGCAAGTTGTTGTCCAAGACGGGCATCCGCAACGCTCTTGGCCTGGGGCGTGGAGTTGCCAACGGCGACACCGCAAAAGTCGAAGGAATCTTCAGCAAGTTGTCCGGCATGCAAAATGCTGGGCGCGATCTGACCACGGTTGCCAAAATCGGCATGACCGGTGGGGCGGAAGACCTGGCTGGTGCCATCGGCGGTAGCGCCGTTGTGGGCGCCGCGGAATCTGCTGGTGGCGGCATCCTGGCCACACTTGGCGGAATGGGTGCGGGCGACATCCTGGGTGGAGCGCTCGGAATGGCCGGTGGACCGGTCGGAATGATTTTGATGAGCACGCTGGCTGCGACGCTTGGGCCTGCGATCTTCAAGGGTCTCGGCTCGCTCTTCGCTGGACACGCCGCCACTTCGATCTACACGCCTAAGCACATTCTTACCTCAGAGAGCGCCGTCAAGTCCAAGATTCAGCAATTGCGGGCCAACTTGGCTGCCCTGTACGTCAAAAACGGCGGCCTCCCTACGGGCGCGGACTTCGCCAAGATCAACGACATCCAGAGCCGACTCGGCGCCCTTGGGGCACTCGATGTAGAACTGGCGATGCACCCTGCCAAAGTCTTCAACCCCATCTACGCAATGTGGAAAAACAAGAAGTACGCTGGTGCCTACAAGGATCTTCAGGCCTACTCAAAGGGTGGGTACATTGTGACGCCCGGCCCCTTCGGGCCAACCGCCAACCGGGCAATCCTGACTTCCCTGTACAATGAATTTGCCGCTTCAAACGCCCCGGCCGCCGACAAGGCGCACCTGCACGCAGCGCTGATGGCATCAAACCTCTGGAGCCCCGGTGCTCTCGTCAAGGGGTCCATCAATCCCAGCACTGCCATGGCTACTTTCAACTCTATCATTGGCAAGAACGGCTACCAGTGGGTGAAGGATCAAATGAACTCCCCAGCGGGTCAGGCGTACATGATGGCGCAACACCGCGATGAAGTCATCTCCGGGTGGGCCAGGCAAGACCTTAAGTCGCAAATCCACGACTTCGGCCAAAAGAGCCTAGTGGGTAACCTTTCCAGTTTCAACCGCAACCGTGCCTTTGCTCGATACAACACTTTGTCGCAGGACGTCCTTCACATGAAGGAACTGCAAAAGTACGACCTTGCTCAGGCTGCACTTTACGGCGTCCACAGTGGCGGTGGAAAAGTGTACACGTCCGACGCAGCCCAACTGTCCAAGCGCATCGACCTTTTCGAAAAGGGGCTGCACACGCTCACCGGGAGGGGGATGCTCTCGGAGTCGGACATTCAGGACTTGGCAAAGAACATCGCAGCCTACAACAAGAAGGCGTGGCAGGAATTGGGAATGACGCAAAGCGACTTCCAGATGGCCATGGTCGCGGCGATGAACTCAAGCAGTGGTGGCCTCGCCGCCGCAGTGACGCGCGGGTACAAGAACCTCAGCGCGCGCGGAAATGTACCGGTAGGATAACATGTCAGCACCTACGCTTGTCACGATGTCTCCGGTTAACGGCGGGTCTAACCCCATCTATTTTCCGGTCGTCTGCAACCTTTCGGGGGAAGCCAATTACGCGCCGGCGGGCTCCTCTGGTGGCTGGCAAATCATTGAACGCCCCAAGATGGTCTCGGCGACTCAATGGTTTGATCGGCCGCCCTTCGAGTTGTCATTCACTGGCATTCTGGATTTGTCGATCCACACTCCTGCGCCGCCTACGTCACCGGCCGACTCCGTAGAATCTCTCATCGCCCAGATGTTCAAGTGGATGGACGCCATTCCGGGGACCTACGAGCCACCGATCATCCGGCTGAGCGGTCCCATTCCCGGGAAGGAAAAACTGTGGGCTCCCACCAACGTTAAGTTGATGGGAGCCATCAGAGACCGCAACGCAGGGTACAGAACCCAGCAGACATTCGAGATCTCCTTCTACGAGTACACGCCACCCCTCGGCAGCACCATCGGGTCGTACAGTAACTCGACCGCCCAACAATGGCTCCAGTCTCAGGACCCGGCGGCCGCCGGAGGGACGCAACAGTACGTTCTTTACACCATCAAGGACGGCGACACGCTTAACTCAATCGCCGCCAGGATGACCAAGGGAACGCACACGTCGGTCGCAGCGTACATCCCCGCTATCCAACTTCTCAATAACATCCGCGATCCCGCTACCATCTCTCTGATGGCGGGCCAAGTCATCACGTTACCACCTGCATAATGGCCACTCCTGGATTCTCACCGAATGATCTAAAGAAACTGTCTCTTTACGATTATGAAACCAACAAAACAACCCCGTTGCCTTTTAACTTTTCACAGGCAAATACTGGCGTTATTTTGCAATTAACTAACACGGGTGCCTCCACAGTAACGCTGCAATTCACCGACCCAAAACGTCTGATCTTGCGCAACATGGTAGAGCAGGGTGTTGCCTTGAACATTGGTGGAATCAAATACGTCTTTGTCCAGTTGACAAAAGCGTCCGACCAACTGCAAATGGTTTTCGAATCCGAAACGATCTACCGGCTCAACAACCAGACCGGCGCAACGCCAGCAACCACGGGCACCAACGTAACCCCATTCGTCAAAAGCCTGGTGTCGGCTATCAGCACGGCCAAGAACCCCGTCAAGTTTGTGGCGCCAGACTACGCGTCGACATGGCACCTTCTGGCCGAGGGTGCTCCTACCCCCATCGGCTTATCTCGAGGCACGACCACCGACCCGTACGAGAACTCGTGGACGGCTATCACGCGCATCGCTTCCAGCATCGGATGGCGAGTGTGGGAGTACAACAACACCGTCTTCTTCGGCCCCGACGAATACTGGCTCGGGTTGATGACCAAGAATGCCAAGGGGGCCGCAGTGCCGCCCATCAACCTGGGCTTGAACGCGGTCAACCCCATTCCCGTTCTGAAGGAATTCACGCGAACGGTGCAATTGATCGACTTCGACTGGGACGTGGGAAAGCCATTCGGTACCTGCACTGTCACATGCACGCTGGACAACTTCAACTACCTGCCTGGAGAGGTCGTCATTCTTGAAGGCGTCGGCCCCGCTAGCGGCGCATGGCTTGTCTCGGGAATTCAACGCAACGGGTACGAACCCCAAGCAACGATGACTCTGCAAGTTCCCATGCCGTTCGCCCAAGTCTTTGACCCCACGTCCCTTCCCTTGCACGATACAGGGTTTCCTCTAACGCTCAAGTCTGGGTCTCTAGTCAACATTCCCATGTCCGTCCTTTCTACGATTGGTCTTTAATGTCCCGTTCTCCTGACGTCAACGTTCAGAACCAACAGAACGCGCGAGTAATGGGCCACGTTAAGGCAACGGTGCCTCAGAAGTCTGGCGCTTACTACGGCAGCATTGTCGACACGCACGTCACCAACCCTGGCATTCCTTCGGGACAAGCGCGGTTCAAGATTCCGGCGTTCGGTAACTCGGAAATTTGGGGTCCCTCCCCGCTGCCCGGCGGCAACATTCCGACCAATGGGTCGACCGTCATCATCGGTTTCAACGATGGTGGTACGCCGTTCATCTTTGCTTGCATCGGGCCGACAACTCACTGGCTGACCGGAACGACCGCTCCCGCTTCGACGCAGGGAGTCGTGGGCGACTACTACTTTAACATGGCCTCGTTGCTGATGTACGGCCCCAAAACAACCGGCGGGTGGGGCTCCGGCTACCCCATCGGCGGTGGCTCGGGTGGAATCACGCAATCCACTGGCGACGTCACCATGGGTCCCGGAACCGGCTCTCAGGCGGCGACACTCCAAGCCACGTCAAACGTGGAGAGCATCATCTCTGGCAACAGTAGCGTTCTTGCGGCCGCGTCCGCCGCTTCGTCCGCCCAGTCAACAGCCAATGCTGCGCTTCCAAAGGCCGGTGGGACCATGTCCGGGGCAATTGCAATGGGTGGCTACAAGATTACGGGCCTTGCCGATGGTTCCTCTTCTACGGATGCGGCAACGGTCGAGCAACTGCCTTTTTTGAACGCTGCTCTCTACGGAGTCTCAACCGCTTCGTCCGACAACACTTCCGCGATCAACTCATGGCTGGCCGCGTGCAACTCCACGGGTCGGGAGGGATTCCTTGACGCTGGAACATACCAGTTCACAGGGCAAATCCAACTCCAATCCAACGTCATGATTCGTGGTGCGTCGGCTGGTGGATACTCACCGGCTCACGGGTCGCGCCTCAAGTACACCGGCACGGGCTTAGGCTCCACGACGACCTCCGGCATGGCGTTGGCCGGCGGCACGTCAGTCGCGGTGAATACCGGAACGCTGGCCGCTGGTTCGGTCGGCTCCCCCTTGGTCGGAACCATCGAAACCACGGGTGGCAACCAGTCCATCACCTACTACGTTTCCGGTGGCACTCTCTACCTGACCACGGGCACGTTCATCGCCAACGTCGCTAGTGGGGCGCAGGTATGGAACAAGGTGTTCAACGGCAGTTCCATTGTCGGATTCACGTCGTATGACATTGACTACGGCTACTCAGACGGCTCGTTTGCTGGAACCCTGATTGACATTTCCGGCCAATCACTGTCTTCGGGCATTGTCTCCCACGTTCGTTTCCACGGTGGGGTCATCGGTGGGTGGAACTCCAACACCACGGCCTACCTTGTTCGCTGCAACAATTCGTATTCCGTTGGATTCTTTGACATTGATTTTGTCTACGGCTACACCGCTATTGAAGGTGCCTCCTCCACCTCTGGAACGACAAGCATCAACTACAACTACACCAATGGCCTTGTTGTGGACAGTTGCTACTTCCAGGAGTTTTCCGGCCCTACCATCCACAATCCCGGTGAGGGCGCTCTCATAACTGGCGCGGTGTCGGAGCCCACTCCCTCGTTGGTCGCAAAGTTCATTGTTGCCGACGCGGACGCTCCCGGGTTTAGTTCGTCAGCCCCTTTGAACAACGCTTGCACCTTGGTGGGTGGCTGGCTCGGTGACGCCACTTCTGGATCTTGGATCTCTTGGCAGGGCGGTTCGATCACTTCAGTTGGAGTTCAATACGGTTATCGAGCAACGGCCATCACTCTGACTGGCAACGCTAACTCCGTGTCGTTTCTCGGTGGCACGATTCAGAACACCGTGGGCGCCGGGATAGCCTTCGGCGGATACACTGTCGGATCGGTTTCCGCATCTGGGATCGACTGGTCCAACACGTCGACTCACTATAGCGGAACGTCTGGTCTGTCCGCTGGCATCTACGTAGACGCTGGCCAAACAAACATACCCGGCACTCTATCTGTCTCGTCGTTTTCTGCGTCGTCTTCAGTTACTGTTCCTTTGAATGCTGGTCCAAACAACATCGGTAACTACCCCACGGGAACGCTGGCAAACGCCCTCAACGATGCATACTTGCTCACGGGTACTGGTGACTGGGCGGTCTTTTCTAACGCCACCCTAACGCGTGACACTACCGTGCAGTCACCATTTTCCAATGCAGGTACTTTTGGGTACGCCTTAAAGGGGACCATCACGACTTCGCCCGGTGGAACGTGGGCGAACACCAACAGCGCATCCAACAGAACGCCCGTCACCGTGGGAACCGCCTTGACGGTCATGGCCTACATGCTCGCCTCGCCAAGCAACACCATAACGAGTGGGCACAACGGCCAGTTCCGCGTCGGCTTGGCTTATTTCGACTCCAACAACAAGTACATCTCTGCCCTCACCGCTACCGGCGCAGCGACCGACGTCAACTCATCAACGTGGACGCAGTTAACCGTCACACTGACCCCGGCGACTTCCATCGGAACCATTACGGCGGTATCGGTCACGAACTCAACAACGGTTGCATTCACCCAAACCAATACCTACACCTCTGGTCAAGCGGTCACGTTGTCCGGTTTCACGGGTGCGCTCGCGGTCTTGAACGGGTCGTGGACGGTCCTCGCCTCTGGCCTTTCAACATCGGGCTACTCCCTGACCATTGCCAACTCATTGTCCACCGGCTCACAGTCCATCGCTGGCATGAGTCCAATCGCCACAGTAACCCCCGTGACGGCGGCGTGCTACATCCTCGGCCTCACCGGCTACAACCTGGTGGGCAATGTTTATTGGTCCTCGTGCCACTCCATCTCCACCAACCCCTCCACGGCATGGGTCGCGCCGGGGGCAGCGGCGGCTACGTTGGGTCTTTCGACCTCCGGCATAACGGGTGGAGGTCAGCGTGGAACTGGTTTCGCTGCTGGCGCTGCCGGTTCGGACCTCGCGACGGTGGGGCAGGTAGTCCTTACCTCTCAGGTCACCCCCACGGCCCTTTCAGGGGTAACCACGGTCACCGTCGCGTCCAACGCTGGCACCGTGCCGGTCACAGCAGGAACGGCCAATTTCACCAACTCGTCCGCAGCGACAATGGCGATCACGCTCGCGACAAGCGGTGCGCTTGACGGTCAAATGATGATCGTGCGCGTCTACGACTTCTCCGCTGCGAGTCAGACAATCGGTTGGACCAACACGGAGAACTCAACCGTGTCAGCCCCCACAACTTCCAACGGGTCCACAACGCTACCCAAAACGGTGACGTTTCAATTCAACGGGGCAACGTCTAAGTGGCGTTGCATTGCATCGGTATGAGCCTTCACTCCGGTCGTCCGTTTTACCGTGCTGGGTTCATCGGGTGGTTTCGTGGGTTGTTCGTCCAGACCCCCAACCCCGGAACGGTCCAAGTTGCTACCCTAATTGCCACGGTGGTTGCTAGTGACGCATCGGGGTATGTCGGAGCATCCCAACAATCGGCCACGGTGGGAAGTGCGGACCAGTCCGGTTCGGTGCAAGTTTCAACAAAATCGGGCCTTGTTTCCGCGTCCGTCCAAGAATAGGAGTAGTCGTGTCGCAATCGTACATTCAGGGAACCGTCGTCCAGTTTTACACCAGCGAACCTTTTACCGACATTGAGGGTACGGCGGTGGACCCTGACGAAGTGGTGTTCGGTTTCGAGGTCCAAGGACAGAACACCGTGTCATGGACGTACATTCACGGAACGGGCGACAACACCGGAACCATTGTTCGTGATGGGGTCGGACTCTACCACGCCAACATTGACACCACCAACTACACCCCTGGAACGTGGGAGTATGCTTGGGCGTGTTACGCAACCAGCCTTGACGCGGATTCGACCCGAACCCAAACACGTCAAGAACAAACCGTCATCATCACCCCTAAAACGGTGGACATTTAAGGAGAGCCAATGGCAATCAACGTTTCAAAGATCAACTGGACTTCCGTGGAAACCCACGTCATCGCCACCATCGCGGCGGTGGTGACGTTGGTGACCGCGTACAGTCCGGCACTGGGCAGCAAA
>Ga0214166_1000250_pt1 | contig 28444 bp, 45 predicted proteins | sample TroBogepilimnion_27_FD_153005 | JGI IMG/M metagenome (GOLD analysis project Ga0214166, IMG submission 153005) | Freshwater microbial communities from Trout Bog Lake, WI - Practice 18AUG2009 epilimnion v3 | ecosystem: Environmental > Aquatic > Freshwater > Lake > Epilimnion/Euphotic zone ...
GTCGGTGGCCGTGACCCTGGCGGAGTCGGTGGCCGTGACCGTGGCGGAGCCGGTGGCCCTGACCGTGGCGGAGCCGCTCACTTCCCAATAGCCCTCACGGACTACGGGAATGTCACCGTCCTTGATGGCTTTGTCGAATTCCTTTTGAGTCTTGCACTCAACGTACTTGTTCATTCTCTGCTCCCTTTAGTACGCCCGACAGAATTTCTGATCGGGCCATCCGTAGCGATTGGCAAATTTCCACATCGCTCGTGCTTGTTGTTCTAAGGAAGATATTAACCCCACAAGCGCATAGCCCTTTCTTCGCAATCACGATGGTTGCGGAGTGGGGTCAAGTCGTTGAGACTCTGAACGTCTTCGAAAGGAGACGGGCAAGAGCAACCGCAGTCGTACGCCCAGTATAGGGTTCCGTCTTGGTGTTTCCACACTCGCGTAATGTCGAACGAGTAACAAGCATCGACGTCGTCGATGTCCCAGAACTCGGTAAGGCCCAACTTTTCTTCGTCCATTCCCCAACTCATTACAGTTTCCCCTCTTCGATTAACTCCACAACTCGCAAGACTCTCTGGTACGCTACTACCCGGTCAGCCGATCCTGGGGACGGACTCCCCTCGGCGGCAGAACAAAGCGCCAAAACTCGTTCTTTCAATTTCGTCAATTGCCCCGACGACTTCTTCTTAAATGGATTGTTCATGCTGCCACCTTACTACGTAACGGCTGGCTTGTCAAGTGAAATCCCAGACATTTTTGGCACCAGTACACCCGGCGCTCGTATCTTTCCGAACCCTCGGCGCGTCGGCGATCTTTGGCGCTCTCGAGCGCGCGCAGGGCTTCCGTGCGGCCGCGATATGTTAACTTGCCGCAGCCCTTCATCGTTTTGCCACCAGAGTGGCGACTGAATCCGGGAAAACATATCCGGTGATGTAGTCGAGCACGTCTTCCGCTGAAATTGCATCAGCATTTATAAAGTCAACGATGTTGTCATAGAAATCAACAAAGGCATCCTCTAGGTCGGCGACCTCGTTCTCGAGTTCGGATACGTAGCGGGGATCGACCCGCTCACTTTTTAAGCGGTCGATTTCGTCCAGAAGGCTACCGTTCTTTTCGGCTGCCACTTCGAGGTTGCGCCCCTGCTCCTCGATTTGTTGTTCGGTCGGCGGCTTGTCGAGGCCTAGGGCGTCGCCGATGGTTTTTGTTGATGACATTATTTTCCTCTCGCTGTTTGCTTGGGTACCACTGTACACCATGCCAAAGCAAAAGTCAATAGGAAATTTTTAGATCGACAAAATCTTGTAGGGCGCTCTGCTTAAAAAAGTGTGAGCCCTGGACGCCTCGAGCGCCGCCTTAACCGAATCCCTTGGAGCCAGGCTTTTGGTTGCCCACAGAGCGCCGAGAGCGACCTCCGAAGATCCCAGGGCCACATACCTAGCGGCGTATTCCACAATGCCGAAGTCACCATCAATCACGTAGATTGCATTCTTGGTGGCTACGGCAACCTCCCATTCTCCAGTGTCAGATACCGACTCCCGCAAAGCGTCGCGTATGCGCTCTGGGTTGGACGAAGCGCAATTGCGCGCCACCTCAATGACCCTCCACGAACCGGCGCTGCCGATGAGAGAGTCGTCGACGCGCCACACCTTGCTGGTCTTGACGCCTTCCGCCGAGGAAGAACCAAAAGAGCCGGTGTCGGCCCCCATGGCTACCGAGCGCCCGTTGCGCGCTACGGCCACTACGGTCACAGGAGTTCGCCCAGGTCGTTCGGGATGACCCTACTGAATTCCTTGACCATCGAATCAATCATGTGTCCGGGCAGCGGAGTAACGGCCGTGGAGACGGAGCACTCGTGCGGGCTTTCGTCGTCCCAGTCAACAGAAGCCCCGCAAGTGGGGCATATCTCTAAAAATCCAGCGGGGCTCATAGGGTTCCGATCTTGATGTCGCGCCCGCAAAAACTGCAATGAACGTGCAAACGCTCGGCCAATATTGGCTCAAGCCTAGACCATCCGGCGTAGCCGCGCGCCATCATGTTGCCCGAGTCATGGGCGCAAATTGAACACATGTAGTCCCAGGTCAGGGAAGTCTCAAACGTCTCTGACGGACGAGAGCGGCGAAAACCGTCGGCTAGTATTTCCATGTTAATTTCCATGTTGTTCTTTGCCTTTCTCGTGGCCGCTATTCACAAAAAATGGGCGGCAAGCGTGCCAAAATCGTGAGTACAGGCCGCCGAGTTCCTCGGCCATCTCAATAAATCCGCCGGCGATGGCGGTCTCGATGGCAAGATCCACGCATTCCAATAGTGCAACGGCGTCTGGCTCCATCACAATAATGTAGGCATCTTTTTGCAAAGGCATTCTCACTCCAAGTGTTTTGTTGGACCATAGCACATCCGTCGACAAAAGTCAAATCAATTATTGTGTTGACACGAGCGGCATTGATGTGGTAAGGTTTCTCCATGCAAACAAACGAAAAAACACCTGACCTACTAGACGCAGAGAAAGATCAGTGGGATCTCACCCTCTACGTCAAGCGAGGTTATTCCTGGGAAAAGGCCGTCAGCATTTACAACGGGGAGGCCACTGCGGCCGAGGCGTACGAGACGTTCGGAAGTCTTGCCGGCAGCGCCCTTCCGCCATGGGCGGCCGTAGTCCACTCACGGGACGAGGGGGTCGGGGACTACGAGTTGAGACTGAGTAGTGGTAGCCGGAAGAGGCTTATGGCCTCCGCAACATGGCCCGCAGACGTCGTGAGTTATTGCGTTGAAGACCTTGCCTCACTGGCGTCTAAGACCTTTTTGCTCGAAGTGTCCGTCGACGCCCCCATGGAAATGTTGGAGTCGATAGAAAATGCAGAAGAAGTAGATTGGTTGGAGTTAATGGAAACGGGAGCGCTAGAAGTTCTCTCAGCGAAGGAGAAGGTAAATGAAAACTAACAAAGGACCATGGGCTCCCGAAGAGGTGGCCAAGAGAATGGAAGAGTCGGAGGCTTACCGAGCAAATGCCATCGCTGCTGTAGCGGCGCGGGAAGGGCGAAGCCAGTCGGAGACAATTGCCATCATGGTTTCCATGAGCGTTGCCGACAGTCTTATCGCAGATGTCGTCGGCGAAGGCCCCTCCATGGAGTTCAAGCCACGAGTCAGTAAGGAGAGGGTCCTGTCGGAATGGATATCTTCCAACTCCGGACGAGAGATCACCGCACCCGTTCTGGCGGAGGAAATCGGTGTTTCGGTTTCCACTGCAACCGCGCGCATCAAGGATGCCCCGACGTGTTTCAAGTGGGTTCGCCGGGGCGTTTATTTAGTCAATGATGCCGTCGCGGAGCGCAAGGCGGCGCTGGAGGAAGCGCGGGCGGCTAAGTCAAAGGCTTGACACTGCGTTGTGTACTGGTGTACAGTTCACACAGGTTAAGTCACGCCGTTTCGCATCCGGTAGTGACGGCTGTACGGGCCTCTCGCCTCGCTTTTCCGTACAGCCCCAGGGGGGCGTGTTGATTGGAACGGTCAGCACGCCCCCTTTTTACGTCTATTCCACCAACTCTGCTTCCTGTATATCTTCTAATTCAAGATTGTCAAGCGACCACGTTGGGGACAAATTAGGTCCCATCTCGCTCATTTTAAAGGCAAAAGTGTTGCGTGCGAGATCAATCTGCGCTTCAGACAATTTCATCTTGGGGTCCAGGATGATGCTGTAGAAGGCTGCGCCGATCAACTGGGCCTGGTGTTCCTCCAATTCGACCACACGCTTCTTGAGGTCGTGTTTCATCATAAACTCCAGAACGCGCTGTAGGCGGTCCCAGGCTCTTTCAAGCATCTCCACCACGGCTCGAGCGTGCTCGACGCCAGCCTGGTCTTCAAGGTAGAAGTCGTTGAGTTCAGCGACTCGTTCTTCCAGGATCAAAGACCACTGCTGCATCTTGCTCGCCAACTTAAAGGCCTCAAGTTCCGGCGGCCCTAGCGGCTCCGGCTCGCCAAGGCGGTTGGCCACGGTCGCCAGTTCCTTGGTGACCACCTTCTGAATGGCGCCTTTAGAGTGTTTTTTGGTTGCGCCCAGGTGCCACTTGCACGTTCCCTCGCCCAAATGCTGGGTACCCATGCCGGCTTTCTTGGTGCAGTAACGCGTCATCCCCAATTCTTTGAGGCCGCTGTTCCGGAGTTTAGCGCCGCACTTGCCGTCAACGGGTTGGGCGCTTCCTGGAATCTTTTCGTCGGGGAAGTGCTGCTTCCAGAGTTCTTCTTCGGTCACTAGGCTGCCATAGCCCTTTCTCTTGCCGCTTCCCTTAATTCGGCGGATCTTTCTGCGTTGGTTTTTTTGCAAGCGGCGCAATGCTCCATGCCGTAGTAAGTTTCTGCTCGGTAGCCTTCAATTTTGCCGTGAAGGATTACTGGGTTCTCTTTGCGTTTGCGGTCCATGGGCTCGTTTCGTCTCTTGTTGACGATAATTTTTCTGTTCTTGCGGGCGTTGGCGAGTTCTTCCTCGCTCTTCCCACCCCAAATTCCGTACTCCTCGTTTTGGATTCCGTGCTCTTCACACTCTTCTCGAATCGGACAGGCGTTGCATAGGTTCAGGATTTCGTCAGTTAAAACCCCAAAAAAATCAAGATCCCCGTGCCTCCCCAAACATAAGCCCAAAGAGTTATCAAACAATTTCAAAACGCCCCCTTTTTGGGAAATTGGTCTTCGTGCTCGACAACCAAATAGATGAATAAAGACGCAAAAAACACCAGCCAAAATGCTTCAAACAAGGCTCAAACTCCCTTGTAGTTTAAAATTTGGTGAAGGGTGTGTACGATTTTGGCCAGATCGGTTTGGTTTGCCATCACCTGGTCGATATTTTTGTAAGCCCCCGGGTGTTCGTCGAGAAGTTTGACTGCGTCGTCCTTGTTCCAAGAGGTGGACCCCATGGCACCGCGCAAATCGTCGACTGAGAACGTTGAGCGTGCCTTGTTACGACTTATGCGGCGCCCAGCGCCGTGCGAACAGGAGTTATACGAGGACGGGTTGCCCAAGCCTTTGGTGATGTAAGAGGCGGCCCCCATCGATCCCGGGATGACCCCCTTGTCCCCGGCGGCGGCCTTGATGGCGCCCTTGCGAGTAACCCACACGTTCTTTCCGTGATGGTGCTCGAGTTGGGCAAAATTGTGATGGCAATTTACTGAGTCCATCACCTTGACGGGATAGCCCATAAACCGATTGACGGCCTTGATGGCTGCTGACATCATGACTGAGCGGTTGGCAAAAGCGTACGCTTGGCCCCACAATAGGTCATCGATGTAGTTCTTGAATGCCGGGTCGCACTCGGGAATGTAGGCAAGATCTGGGTTAGGCGTTGTAATGAGCCAGTCCTTCATGAGGCCCTTGGCTTTTTCAATGTGCATCTTGGCCAACTGGTTGCCGATGCCGCGCGAACCGGAATGCAACACAATCCAAACTCGGTCCTTTTCATCAAGACACACCTCGACGAAGTGATTTCCAGACCCTAGGGTGCCCATTTGTGTGCGCGCGGTTTTTTCTTGCTTGTGCGTAAGTTCTGCGTGCGCGTACAGAGGAACCGAAGACGCGTTGTTTGCCTGATCGAAGCCCTTGCCAACCCCCGAAGGAATGGCAGCCGAAATGAGGGAGTGCAAAGCATCGAGGTTGTCGGGTAGATCAGCAGAGGTCAACTTGAGCCTGACTGCGACCATGCCGCAGCCCACATCGACTCCGACGGCCGCCGGTAAAATGGCGCCCTGGGTGGCGACAACGGACCCGACCGTAGCGCCAAGGCCAAAATGGGCGTCGGGCATCAGGGCGATTGGCTTCACAACAAATGGCATAGACGCCGTTTCGATGGCCTGCTGGCGAGCCTCCGGCTCCAAGTCGCTGGCCCAACTAAGGACGTCGCTGAACGATTCAATAACTGGCATTTCTTCCTTCGAGTATTTTTGAACACACTAGCACAGCAACACACGAAAGTCAATACCCAGTTCCGCAATTTTGCGGATAGCCCTGGTGAGGCATTGGGGCGTGGTTGGCGGCCAGAAGGCGAGAATCAATTTCGATCTGTTCCCTGGGGGTCGCTTCGCCGGCGGTTTTTCCGTATTTTAACCCGCCGTATTGGACCCAAGAACTTGCCGCAATTCCCAATCCACCCCACGGCTCGACGTGCCATCCTCGAGATCCCTCTTCGCACGCATGCACTTTGTACCACGCAAGGGGGATGGCCCAGGGCCTAGGGGTAATTTTGTGAGGGATAACTTTCACCACAGCCACCGTCGTCGTGGTAGTGGTCGTTGTAGTGCCCACTGGAGATCCGGCGACCCCGGGACTTCCAAACAAAACAGTAATGACAAAAACAAAAGAAACCAGAATGCCACGAAACATGGTCTATCCAATCTTCGCGCTAAACGCACCTTCGCATAAGGTCGCTTGCCGAGAAATCAAAATATGGCGGTCTTTCCACCTTGACCCATTCACGAGGGTTGGACACACCTTAGCACGGCGGAGCCCAAAAGTCAAGGGAGCGGCATATTACCTGGTCAGTCCAGGTAATGACCTTGAGCGCCCGGAACGCCGGAGTCCCAAATACCGTTGACCAAGAACTCCCTATTGTGAATGATTTTGTCGGGCCAATTGACGCCAGCAAGACGGTCTCCTCGGTATCTCTTTACGTGAGAAACGGTCGGATCGTTCTCGTCCTTGTACAAGGAAATTCCAATCTCGGGCCACGCCATCCATCGCTGCGATCCCATGGGCGTCATTTCTCGCTTCTGGCCCTGGCCGCCCTTCGCGGCGTGGTGCTCCAAGACAAGGGCAAATCCGTACTTGATTCGAAGACGGTCCCACACGGCCATGGCCTCGTCGGCAGAGTCTTCGTAAGACTCGTTCGAATTACGCTGGTAAGATTTGTACACCGGTCCAGCACAGACAAGTTCAGGGCGCTGGAAGGCGATCTCTCGCTCTAACTCGGCCCTGTCGAGTCGCTTGCGGATATCGATGCCTCCGGGCTTTCGCCAAATCCTAAACCGATCAGGGTCGTAGTCGTCAAGAACGGTGTCCATCAGAGTTTCCCTCAAAACCTGTGCTGTCTGCAAGACGGCCACGCGAGGGTTCTCTAGGTCGACGACGAGTACCCTTACCGGGCCGTCGGGGAGTGGACGGTGGCTAAAGGGGTGGATGCCCTGTGCCGCCTGCATCCCAATAGCGCGCAAGATTGTGCTCTTGCCGGAGCCTTCGGAGCCAACAATGATGGTTCGAAAGTCTCGGTTCATCAATCCTTCGATGACTACCGGCGCCGCGTTTTCTACGTCTTCGATCAACTCTTCAATCGTCTGCGACTCTGGCGCGCTCACCTTCGAAGAACCAAGACCGGCGAGGACCCCCTCGATGCGCTCAGCCTGCGCCGCTGCATCGTCTCCTGCAAACAAACAGTTAACCGCGTCTTGCATCTGCACGATCAACCGGCGCGACTTGGCGTGGCCAGCAACTACGGCAGCATAGTCAGGAGCCGCCTGGCTCGAAGGAACGTTAAGCAAAACGGGCGCCAACTCAGCAACCAAAGACGGGTCGCCGAGGTAACTGCTGATGGTGACGGCATCGATGTTTCCACCTGATTCGAAGAGCGCCATCGCCGCCTGGAACACTCGAGAGTTGCGAAGAATGTAAAAATCCTCGGGAGAGACGATCTCCATTGCGGGGACAATCATCGACGGGTCCAAAAGGATGGCGCCAATTAGGCAGTCCTCGGCCGTGGGGTCGCTCGGTAGAATTCGGTTGGGGCTAGTCATGTCGGTTATCATACCTCACACGGGATCTTTTGTCAAGAGGCTTTCCAGAAGTCCGCCCTGCGGCGTACCCCCTGAGCGTCCAGCGAGTAGGGATTCCCAAGAGAGTCCACCAGATCGCCCGACGAATTCACGGGACGAGTGAGCCCGCGCATCAACGGACTTTCGAAGCACTCCATACCCGAGTCGTCGATCCAAACTCCGTCGGAATCGTAAGCGTCATACGCCATGGCTTTGATGAGTTCGGTTCCGGTCGGTGGTTTGATCTTCTCTTCTTCGATCAGTTCCAGATAGTCCTTCCATCGTTCCCCGGGACCAAAGAATGTCGAAGCATGCAGGATGAACTGCTTCTCCTTGCCCTCGACGCTCTCGGCGTATTTGAAAACGCTCGCCAAGAGGTCCTGCTCGTTGACGTTCGGCTCGGCGAGGGTGAGTTGGTAAGCCTTCGAAGCATCGGCCTTGGCGACGCGGTTCGGGTACGCGGCCCAAACCTCTTCGAAGGACTCCGAGTAAACGATTCGCTTGCGTCGTCGCTTTGGTGGCTTCGGTTGCTCTTCGTCGTTAGTGCTTAGATTATTACTTAAATTATTAATTAATACGGGTGGCAACTGGCTGCCACCCTGGCAACTGGCTGCCACCCCAAAGTTTTCGGGTTTTGGCGCATTGGCCATCGACGAGTTCATGGGCCACAGGTAGTAGACGTTACGTCCCTGGCGGCCGTCTTTGAACGCAGCCTGAACACTCAGAGCGCCCACGTCGCGCAACTGGTACACCGAATCTCTCGCCGTCCTCTCGGAGCACTGCAACAACTCGGCCAGATCGGCCCCTGAGGTTCCGCCTACGGCCACAGAACCGTTCAGAGCCCCCCGGAGAAGCCCCCACAGCCTAACGGCCCTGTCAGACAAATCTGGGTGCGTCAGAATCCATGAAGGAATACCGACCTCCCTCGTCGCGCTGATGTCACCGATCAGAGTGAAGTCAGGGAACTCTATCGTTGCCCTGATTTCCTTGCCGTCTATTGCATACATCGTGTCCTCGCTCACTTCGCCATCCCCTTGCGCATCAGTGCCGCGACCAGGTCATTTGCAATACTGGGCGCGTTCTTCCCTTCCGGGTCAACTCCGTCGACCACTGCCGCCACGGTCTTGGCCTTGGCGTCCAGCAAGTCAAACATCATGCTGTCTATCGTATCATGTACCATCAAGTAGTGCGCCGTGGCGCCGTGGGGGTCGTTGGTCCTGCCGTAGCAACGAGAAGCGCACTGCTCGTGACGCGTTGGGGTCCAAAACGGTTCAAAAAAGGCAAGGTTGTACGCCGCCGTGAGGGTCAGGGCTTCCGAAGCGGACTCCACGTTGGCCACAAACAGCCGGCATGATGGATCATTCTGGAACCTGTCGACCGCCGCCGACCTTCCCTTGTCGCTCACGCCGCCGCGAATCTTCACGGCCATGTCCCCAAAGTGCTCCCACACTCCGTCGACGAGTTCGATGTGCTCTCCGAAGCCGAGCATTTTGCCCTCTTCGCCGAGTTCCTCCATGAATGCTTCCATCCATTCGATCACGGCGGGGAGTTTGATTTTAGAAACCGCATCCCGAAGGGCGGTTATCTTAATCATGTTTTCGTGCGGCTCGAGTTGGGCCGCTTTTTCCATAAACGCCATGTTGCCATCTTCGCCGGCGGCACGCGCGGCGTCGGCGGCTTTGTTGGCAAAAAACCCGACTACGTCATCCTCGACTTCGCAATACCACTTGAGCAACTTGGGGTCGACTTCGAGGGGAACGTACGCAGATACCAGCATGGGCTCCTCGTCATAAACGTCGCGCCTTGTTCGTCTCACCATGCAAGTTTCGCGCAGTTTATTGTGCAACTCCACAGTATTTTGCGCGCGCCCTCGTTCGGGTTCGTACCTGTCGATGAATTTCCACTTGCCGCCAAAAGCCTTCAACTGTCCGACGGCTTCGAGTTGCGGAATGAGTTGTGAAGGTCTGCTGGTAATTGGATTTCCCGTCAACAGCATGACCATTCCGTCGGCATCGAGTCCTTCAATAAGACCCATGACCGAGTTGACCCGCTTGACACCCCAGTCGTTCAAAACACTTTCAATACGCTGCTTGCACGATGGACAATTTTTTGCATTTGACCGCACCCGGCTCTTGCAATGCGGGCATTTGCTCTTCTTGTCACCGTTTTGCAGGGCGTGTGATTCGTCGCAGATGACCGAGCAATACCCATGGGCAATAATGTCGGGGACGCGGCCAGAAAGTGTGTCGTAACTAACAATGATAAAATCTGATTGCTCGATGTCCTTTTGTGCCTTCCCAACAAGAACCGTAGCCTTTTTGCCGGGAAAGAAGTGGCCGATCTGGTACTGCCACACCAACTTGGCGGTTTTGCCGCACACAATAACTGTCGGCGTGGCGTCGTTCAGAATGGCCGCTGATAGTGCTTGCAAAGTCTTGCCGACACCCGGTGCATCAGCAATGAACCCTCTCCGAACTTTCGAGATGTATGCAACGCCAGCCTTTTGGTAGGGATGCAATTCTCCGACAAGGCCGGGAATTTCAATGTTAGCGTCAACCGCCCTCGAAGCCTCAATCATCTTCGCGGTTTCTTCCTGAGCCTTTCGACCTTCCTCCGCCAGATCGGGAGCCATAATGAAGTGGTTGCGTGACCCAAATTTTGCTATCTCGGTCAAGTTCTTCAGTGGGGATTTGTACGCTCGTTTGACGTCATCCCACACTGTTCCCGGAGCGCAGTTCTTCAACTCCGTTTGATACTTTTCGTTGAAGTCAAAAACAATCCAAACGTTTTTGTCCTTCACATAGATCTGGTAAGGATGCTTGGACAGCGTGAAGTACAGGCCGTCACCGTCAGCGCGCTGCACCTCGTCCTGCATGGGAATGTTCCACTTTTTGCAAAGGACCTTGATGTCGGGCGCGGCGGAAAGTGGAAAAATGTTTGTTTTATCGGAATTCCTGTAGCGCCTGCCCTCAATGGCGCGGCAATCTTGAACGTACGCTTCGCTATACTTTGCCGACACCACAACCTCATCCCCTTCGATCCAAGACCGATTAGGGGTAGAAAAGTTTCGTTTCATGGCGACAGCCTATCACAGTTGTCAAGTGAAGTCAAGGTGCAAATTTTAGAGTACGGAACAAATGTTCTGCTATAGTGGATGCCGGAAAGGTTGAAATGTCAAACACACTCTCAACGGTCGAAGAGGCCATCGCTCACATCAACAAGAACTACGGCACCGGCTCCATTGTGCGCTTGGGCGACCACAAGATCTCGCCAACTCCCGTCACTTCGACTGGCATCCTGCCGCTGGATTTGGCTTTGGGAGTCGGCGGCCTGCCTCGAGGAAAAATCATTGAAGCCTACGGTCCCGAGTCGTCGGGTAAATCTACTCTAGCGCTGCACTTCATTGCCGAGGCCCAGCGTTCGGGCCAAGCGTGCGTTTACATTGACGCCGAAAACACTTTTGACGACGTCTACGCAGTGGCGCTCGGCGTTGACAGGGATTCTTTGCTTCTCAGCATGCCCGATAGCATGGAAGACGCCCTGTCAATTCTCATTGATCTTGTTAAGACGGGACTTTTTGGTTTGATAGTGGTCGATTCAGTGGCGGCACTTGTTCCCCGCGCCGAACTTGAGGGAGAGATGGGCGACGCCAACGTCGGTCTGCGAGCCCGCCTCATGGGCCAGGCAATCCGCAAGGCAACGCGCGATGCAAACGCCAACAAAACGACCCTGTTTTTCATCAACCAATTGCGCAGCAAAGTCGGAGTGATTTACGGTTCTCCGGAGACAACGCCCGGCGGCCGAGCCCTTGCCTACGCTGCCTCGGTTCGCCTAGACATTCGACGCATTGAGACGATTAAGGGCAAGGACAAGCAGGCTGTCGCAAACCGAACGCGCGTCAAGGTCGTCAAAAACAAAGTTGGGATTCCGTACCGACAGGCAGAATTCGACATTGAGTTCGGCGTCGGCGTTCCCAAAGAGGGCGCCCTCCTGGACTGCGCCGTGGACTTTGGCTTTATCAAGAAGGCGGGATCTTGGTACACCTACGAAGGCGAACAGATTGGCCAGGGGCGCGAAAGAGCCTCCAACTGGTTGGTCGAGCACCCCGATGTTTACGAAGAGATTCACTCCCTTATCCTCAACCAGTCCGTTGTCGGACAGGTTCCGAACGCCATTGGCCTCATCAAGGAGGAAGATGAGTAGGAAGAGCAAACTCGAGGGCAACAAAAGGCTCGTCCTGGAGGCCATCCAATACTGGCACAACACTCGCACTTATTGGCCCAGTTTTCGAGACATTGAAAAAATCACTTGCATTTCTCTCGGAAGTGTGTATACTGTTTGCAAGGCCTTGCGCGAAGAGGGACAAATCGACTTCCAAGATGGGGTCGCCAGGACATTGGAGATTGTCAAAAAAGATGCCTAACAACGAGACTAAAGCAGAAGAACTATACCGGGAGGCTACGGGGCTGTACATGGACGAACGAGTCAAGGCTCGAGCAGACATGTCGCTACCCATGTTTACGATGCAGGCCGCGGTAGCGTCGGCGCTCATTGACATTTCAGCGACCTTGCGCGAAATTAGCACGGCAGTAATGATGGGACTATAATGAAGGATTGCAAAGTTGTCCCCGTTTGGGACTTGGACCACAACAACCCGGAGCAGAAAGCGCAGTGGCTTTCGCTGCGCCTCGACGGGCTCGGAGGAAGCGACGCAGGCGCCGTTTTAGGCGTCAACAAGTATCAGTCCCCCTACTCTTTGTGGAGCGAAAAGACGCGCCGTTCGGAATCCAAGGAAGCGGGTTCGGCGGCAAAGTGGGGTAAGCGCCTAGAGGACGTTGTCCTCGCGGCTTACGCAGAGGACTATCACAAGGCCATTGTGAAATGGGACGTCATCTTGTGGTCCAACGACCCCGACAAGTATTTCATGTTTGCAAGCATCGACGGTCTAGAAGTGGAGCCGAGCGAGGATTTCCCGGCCGGGTCCGTCACCATTTGGCAGGAACTTTCGCCGCCGCCAGGAGTTCTTGGCATTGTCGAGAGCAAGACGTCTGGCATGGATAGCCCCGGAACTGCCCACCTGTGGGATGGCGATGCAATCCCCATGTCCTACGAAGCCCAGACCTACCACTACGGCATCGTCACCGGAATCCACAAGATTGTCTTTGCTGCTCTGCTGCCACCGAATGGGTTGCAAGTCCGCGAAGTTGAGTGGTCGGACAAACTGGCTGAAGACCTTGTCATCATTGAGTCAGAATTCTGGAACAACTACGTCCTGATGGATTCTCCCCCTCCAATTGATGGTTCCAAGGCAACGGAGGAAGCCCAGAAGTCCCGCTGGCCGGTGAGCAAGCCGATGAAGACTGTCGAGGGCGGTCCGGCCCTGGCTGCCCTTTGGCCGCAATACGTGGAACTCTCTCGCAGAGAAAAAGAGATCGAGAAGTCCAAGGGCGAAGTTCGTGCCCAGGTAATGGAAATTGTTGGAGACGCAGAGGTCGCCACCGTTGACGGCGTCCCCGTTTTGACGTACAAGTCCTCCGCCGACGGCACCACTTTCGACAAGGACGCCTTCCAAAAGGCTCACCCAGACCTCTACGCTCAGTTCCAGAAAAAGACATTTGGAAGCCGACGTCTTCTGGACAAGACGACTCCAGCAAAGCCGCGCGCCAAAAAAACCGATGCGTAATTACTTGACAAACGATTCGGGCGTGTGCTACAGTGTGTAATCCTAAGAGAGGAGGATGATGCCAACTCAGGCAGACATTAAGAAGAAGACGGTGCATGAGGCAATTGTTGACCTCATGGCAAACATCGGCAAGGTCGCCAAGGACGGCGTCAACGCCCAGCAAGGTTACCGCTTTGTCGGTATCGATCAGATTACGGAACTGGTACAGCCCAAGTTGGCCGAGTTCGGTCTGACGGTAGTGACGCGCGTCGTTGATTACGACATTCGTGACCGAGAGGGCGTCAACTCCGCCAACAAGCCAACCTTTTTGCAGTTCGCTACGGCCACCGTTCAGTACACGATTACCGGCCCCGACGGGTCGAGCATCGATTCTGTCGTAGTCGGTCACGCGAGCGACTACGCTGACAAGGCGATGAACAAGGCCCTTGCGGCGGCGGCCAAGTATTTCTTTAAGCAGAATTTCTGGATTGTCACCGGCGACAACGAAGACGCCGACAACATTACTTACGATCAGGCGCCGCCGCAGCGTGCCCAGCAGGGCGCTCCTCGACAGGCTCAGGCCCAGAGCAACTTTGGTGCCGCGGTAGAGGCTCGTGCTGCTACCGTTAAGAACCAGGCCGCGCCAGCCAGCGCCCCAGCCCAGCAGACCGGAGAAGTCAAGCCGGCTAGCGGTGCACAGATCAAGGCGATCAACGCAACACGCAACAACCCGGCGGTCGAGTGGGCCGAGCAGCAAGTCTTCGACTATGTTAGTACCAGTCTTGGGCGCCAGATTGGCTCCTTGGAAGAACTGACCATGTCGGAAGCATCAGAAGTCATCAAACATCTCAACAAAATTGTCAAGGGAGTCAATTAATCATGGCAGACAACACAATCACGGTGGCGGGCAACGTCACCCGCGACCCGGAACTTAAGTTCCTCAACAACGGCCAGGCTTCCGTTCGGCTCTCCATTGCGGTGAACCGACGCTGGCAGAACCGTCAGACCCAGGAATGGGAAGAGCGCGTGTCATACTTCGAAGTGACGGGTTACGGCCCTCTTGCGGAGAACGTCGTCAACTCCATCCCCAAGGGAGCGCGAGTGCTGGTGACCGGCCGTCTCGAGCAGCGCAGTTGGGAAACCCCCGAAGGGGACAAGCGTTCGATCATTGAGATCAACGCGGACGAAATCGCTCCGTCACTCAAGTGGGCCACGGCGGTTGTCGACAAGACTCCCCGCCCCGAAGGCGGAAACCAGTACGGTGGACAGCGTCAATCCGCTCAGAGCGGCTACGCGTTTGACGAGGAGCCTTTCTAACGATGATTCAGGAAATTGATTTTCAAAATTTCGAAGACGACAACGGCAACCCCGCCGGCGGATACGCCAAGGGGCTGGGGTTTGAGATCTACTACCAGGATGGACCCCTGGCCGTAGATGGTACTCGACTGGAGCCCAACGGTGCATTTGTTGAGACGGTCTTGCTGGCTCTTATCAAGCGCCTTAACTACTACCAGACTGCTTCGGGTGGCAAGTTTGCTTGCCGTGAGAACGCTTTGGCAATCACCCGCCTCGAAGAGGGCTTGCATTGGCTCAAGGAGCGCACTCGGGATCGTGAACGTCGCGGTGTCGAGGGAACCCACCAAGCCTGATCGGTTAAATAATGACCGTAGAAAACGGCGAACCACTCAGTTATCACCATGTGGAAAACGCCATGCGCGCTTCTATCAACTGGGTAAGGGAATACACCCGCCAATTCAGTGAAGCCTGCGACGCCTATGCCGAAGCAAACGCCGATTATGAAGTTGGATTTGCTTCGACTAGGCTGCGCGTCAAGGCTTACGGGTACGCCACCGTCGATCCCTCGACCGGGGAAGAAAAGTTCTTCCCAAAGCCCAGCGACGACATGGCTAAAGACGTTGCCATCACAGAAAACAAGGAACTCCTGAGAGCCTCACTTGTTAAAAAGGCGGTGCTTGACGCAGCGCGCCAAAGGATGCTCTCAGAACGAGAAAAACTCGAAGGGCTTAGAAGCCTCATGTCATCCTACAGGGGGATAGAGTAATGCCAGAAATGCCCGAAGAACTCTCCATGGATCTGTTGAGCGAAGAGGCGAAGTCGGCTTACAGAAACGCCCTTGTCGCCTACAGCCATGATCTTCGTAGAAAGCGTGACGAACTGGATCTCGAAATCCTCTTGGTCGAGGAAGAATTGCTGTCAACCTACCTGTAATGCAGACCCGCAAACCGCTTCGATCCATTACGCCGTTAAAAGCGGAAAAGGGGCTCCAGACGAATAAATCGCTGAAGCCCCGGTCGAAGCGTACGGATAGGTTGTACAGGACTAAGAGAATCCCGTTTGTAAAAGCACTTTTGGCGGAGTTCCCGCATTGCATGGCGGTGTGGGACGAGACGTGCTTTGGCCTTTCGGTCGACGTCAACGAGATCGTTTCTCGCGGCGCCGGGGGTGGACTTGTCCCTGAGGATTGGGATGGCCGGACAATCAAATCAGAGTACCTGGAACAGTACATGACAGTTTGTCGGAACTGCCATTCAAACATCACACAAAATCCGCCGGAAGCGGAAAAAAGAGGATTCAGAAAATGGTATCGCGAAAGGTAGACCGACACAACGTTGAGTTTGTCAGTTCCGGAGGGAACTGTCGCCTGGTGTGTTCATGCCTGTGGAGTAGCCAGGCAAAGAACCGGCACGAAGCAGTGGGCTTGGCTCACTTGCACATCGCAGAAAAGGCCGCCGGTGCCGGACGAGACCTTTAGTTTTACCGAGTACGAAATCCTGGAGTTTGTTCAGGCGCTCCGTGAAAGCCTTCCTGGCTGGTTCACGCGCAAATCCTGCACGCGCGAGGACGGACATTTGTTCTTCCCCGAGCGGAATCAGGCCTGGAAAGTGGCAAAGGCCAAGGCGATATGCCGTGAGTGCCCTGTGCGTCGGCAATGTCTCGAATATTCGTTCGAAAACGATTTTGAGTTTGGGACCTTCGGCGGGGTTTCCACCAAGGAACGCCAGAAATTCAAGCAAGAGGGCTTGAGCGCCCAAGGGGTTTTTGACCTAGGAGAATAGGGTGGCGGCAGTATTGGGAGCGTTTCTGCGCTCCTTGGCTTTGATGCGGCGCCACTTGTCGGTACCGACGCAGTCTTTGTGGTAGGGCTCGCCATCTTCCCACAAAACGCAAAGAAGGTCGCAAACACCACACACTGCGTAATCCCAGTGAGGGTACTTTGCGACCATTTGCTCTAGAAGGGATCGGTTGTACGCTTGGCGTTCACCCTTCGACATTTTTTCCATTGAAACACGCTACCACATGGTACGCTTGTTGTCAAGTGTCTTTTACTGCGACTTCTCCAAGCGGTCCAGGATGGCCAGGATCTTGTCGTCCTGTTCTTGCAGGTGACGTTGAATCTCAGAAGCCTCGTGGAGCACCGCCTCGGCGTCGTTGTACGTTTGCTCCGCTCGTTTGTCGGCGGCTCGAGCCTGGACGTTTTGCCCCACAATGATGATGGGCAACAAGACCAGTTGCAAAAAACTGCTCGAGATCCATACAACCATTTCGAACAGCGAGCCCGACGCTATGGTGGACGGTAGACTGAACAAAGCAATGACGGCAAAGATGTACGCGCACCACATGGTGCCCACTGCAACGGTGATTTTCAGTCCGACCTTGGCATTAAACCTGTGCAGGAAGGAGTCACCGGCGGGGCGATGGTCGTCCGTTTTTACGGGACCCTCCACCGCCCTGGCGGCTACGTGCGGGTGCACATCCTGTACGAAACGAAGACTATTCGCCATGGGCCTCTATAGCCTCTTGACTGGCCTTGTAGTGCTTCCCATGGTAAATGGTCCAGCCGTCCCAGATCGGCACCTGCTCCACAAGGAACCTGCCGTTGCCGTCTTCGTACCTGACAACAGCGATTCCCTGCTGCCAGTCTTCGGCAACCGGGATCGGCGTGCCGTCCAGGTCATTGCCACCCTTGGTCGACGGAACTTTGCCGTCTACTCGCGCCAGACATCCCGGTGACATTGCCATAACCGTCTGGGAGCCGCTGTAGGAAGAGCGCGTGCGCTCCGCCCATTCTCGGCGGTGAATGTGGCCGTAGATCGTGGAGACCCTGTCGTTGCTCAGGTAACGTTGCGCGGTGGAGCCGTTGGATACGACGTGCGTGCCGTGGATGACGCGCACGCGCTCGTTAATCCAGACCTCTGTTGCGGGGTAGCCTGGGCGGTATCGAATGTTGTGCTCGTCCATTCGGGTGAGGAACGGAACAGAGAGGACGGGCCAACCCTTGGCATCGTTCGAACGCTTCAAGCCAAAGGCTGCCTTAGCGTTGTCGAGGATGTAGTTGGAGATGCGCGCCTCGTGGTTTCCCTCGATCCAGTCGATTTCCGCCGACGGACCGGCCGCCTGCCGCAACTGAGCGTTGAGTAAGCCGGTTCTTTCGATGGTCGCCTGGGTAGTCCGTTCGAAAGCGCGGGCAAGCCTGTACTTGCTCAGTTCTGGAAAGTCCATGTTGTCGCCAACGCAAATGACCCGGTCGGGCTTGATGGCAGCAACGATCATGAGGGCGACGTCGATTGCGCGCTCGTCGTGAGTCGGGACCAGGATTCCGTTAGCCAAGTAGTAGCCGATCTGCATGTCCGGCAAAACAACGGCCGTCTTGAAGCCGTCGGCGTCTCTCTTTTCGGCAGTCGACTTGGGGGCCTTGACGACAAATGGCTTGCACTGCTGCACGACGGGCCACTCGGGTCCAGTCTCCCATTTGGGGGACAACTTAATCCCCGCCATGTCAACGGTATGGGCTTCGCCATCTTCGTCTTTGTAGAAGCCCTGCCAAAGGTTGATGTTCTCGACACGGCCGACATCGTCGACGCTAATGCCATTGCGGTCCAACAGGTCGGCAATCTTTCCGAGGACAGCCTTCGTGGCTACGGCGGGTTCCATGAACTCCGTGATGTCGGCGTTACTCACAGCCGCACCGGTGGTTTCGGTGTTGGCCGATGGTGCTGGCCGCGGCGTAGAAGCCCCACGACTCGATGACGTCCTTGATTCTGGCATTCGTTACCAAGTCCTTGCTTGCCTTAAGGGCGCTTTCAAGTTTGGCCCGCTGTTCTTCGCTTAGGGGCAGTGCCCCGATTTTGCATCTCTTCGGGTTCATGAACTCCGAAATGTCGACAGTATCCATCGATTACACCTCTCTCGTCAAAACGAGCATATCAAAAAACACAATACAGAGTCAATAAATGACTAGGAAATTGTGAATCTGGCCGGGATGACCATGAGTTGTTTGTCTTTGCGCACTTCAGTTTGAGTGGAATCAGAAGCGTTTGTTCCCGAGCGTCCAATAATGGAATAATCCCAAGTTCCAACCGCCACCGAAGGGTCCAATAGGCGCGTCTTTACTTCGAGGTAATAGGAGCCGACAGCGGTCCTCACAATGGAACCAGTCGGGTCTGGCGGCGTGTTCCCGTGAGTGTAGGTGTAGGTCACCTGGGTGGTCGGGTCGCCGCCGATTTGGTACCCGATGATGACAACGTCGGGGTCAACGGGCGATCCATCGATGGACGTGAAGGGAGTCGAAGTCGTCAGGCGAATCTTGTCCCCGTAGACATACTCGTTGGGTATGTACATGTCGCGCATGGTTGCTCCTAGTAGGAAGGGAGATCGTTGATCTCGAGTGTGGGACACATGTCAGCGATGGAAAGCATGGCCGTCTTGTCGAAAGACTCGACAAAAGGGCTTTCATCGAGGATGGTCAATTCTTGGAATTCGTAGAGGTTTCCCATTAGATGTGACCGATCAGGTGGCTCACGTATTTCTCTGCCTCAAAATCGGAGGCGGCCGCGGTGTGGATTCCGCCAGGCCCACGGTGGTGGAAAACGCACAGAACCTCCAGGTTGTCCGCGCTTTCAACCCATGCTCCGACCGCGTTGGGGTCAGAGATTCCTGGGTAGTCCACCTCAAGCCACGACAACTTCACGCCGTTTTGCAGAGAGAACTCTACGTGCGAGTGGTGGAGTTCTAGGGGTTTGTCCAGCGAACACTCGCTGAAGTCCTTCCTGTGCTTTCCGATGGCGCACTGCCATTTCTCTGGGTCCTTTTTCCATTCGCGGTGGATGTGGTCGAAGTCCCTGTAGTGGGGGTCGCTCGTGCGCGCCGGATGTTCCGGGAAGTGCACCACATAGCGGCGCGTTTCGACCTGATCGTGTGCCTCTACGGCTTTGTCATCACTCATCCTAGAAGGCCTGAGTGATGACAACAGTGTTGGCGTTGATGGTGGCAACCGATGTCGTTACTTTGACGTACCAGCCGGCGGGAACGTGGAGCGGCAATGGGTAACTCGAAACGGCGTTTCCGGCGGCGGCCAGGATTACCGTGATGGCGCATGCTGAGGTTGGACCCATTTCAACTTTGACGGTGCCGGAAGTTCCGCCCGTGATGCCCACGTAGTAAGTGGCGGCGGCGGCGGCAGAGTTCTGAACCGCAGTTCCCGAAGTGAGGGTCACCGTCGAGTTGGCCGTGGGGCTGACGAGAACCGACAGGGGGACGGGAACCGACGCCGTGCCAGTAAAGTGGCTCAAAGTTCCGGTGACGGAATCGTAGAAAACGGGGAACGGGATGACGGGGTGCGTCGTTGGCGAACTGTATACAACGTTTTGGGCGGTCATGGTTTTCCTTTGTTGGTTATTTGCCCGGCCAGCGGGCGTTAGTGTACTTTGCTAGATGTGCGGGCATTACTGATTGAGCCAGGCGCCCCGGGAAAAACCCCATCGGCGCCGAGACGGTCGTTACGTGGGTGGAGCAGATGACGGAATTTCCGCACGAAAGATCGATGCTGATGGCCAGGGTCCCGTTGATGAGAAGTGCCAGGTATTGAAGGTATCCGTACTCGGCATCCCACATCGCTCTGTCGAACTTCAGCGCAAGCGCTCGCGCTTCGTCCGAAACATCGAAATGGACGACCGCGTACCGCTTTGCTTTGTACGCCGAGAGCGGCCTCAATTCGTGGCCTCTCGGTCCCATTTCGCTCACAAGAATCTGCCCGTTGTCTTCGGTTACGAACGCCGAATGGTCGGGCCAGGTGAAGTCGCGGAGATCTTTTTGAGTGGTTGCAGCGATGATAGACTGGCCGATTTCAATGCCCTTGGAGACCCCGGTGCCGTGGTCAACTAAAAGCCAGTCGCCAGGAGCGGCGTCGACGCAGGCAACGTCGTAGTCAAAAAACCTTACTGAATGGGGTGGTACTATGTGACCGAACTCCTTGCTCATAGCGCTGCTAGATCTTTCTCGAGGCCGACAACGTCGATGCTGTAGATGGGGCCATGGTTCGCTTCGACGTAAACTTCGGGTATGAGGACCCATGTTTCTTCTGCGTACTTCGCCCACCAGTCCCATTTAATTAAGACTTCGTTGCCCCAGGTGATGGCGTTGATCCCGTCAGGTCCCATTCCACTGACAATGATGCAGTGGCCGCCAACCAGCCCGTCGTTGTTGGGGTCGACGCTCCAGGGTAGGTGGTCATTGAATTGGGTGATGGCGTTAGCGGGCATGTGAACCCCGGTGTAGATGCCACCAAAGGCGTAGCACGCCTGCGTCAGGGTTTTGGTGTCCTGTGGGTCTATCTCGACGAATGCGGTGAGTTTGTTACCGAACATCCCCGAGTTGCGCCACGACTGTAGAACGTCGGCGACCACGAGGCCGGTCTGGTCAGTACCTCCCAGGCTTTCGAACTGCGCCTTGACGGCTTCGTCACCTGGGTATGTGAATGTCTCGCCGACCTCCGCGTAGCACAATTGAAGGAAGTGCACGGCGCCGGCGATGGTGCAGTCGGAGATGGCATCGTTTAAAGCCATGGGGTAAGAACTAACGTTTTTGGCGTAGTCAAAGGCCTCCGGGGGGACGGGCATCCCGGATTTGACATAGTCGCCATAACGAGTTCCCAGCAGGTGGCGCGCTTTTTCTCTTCCTAGTTTTCCAGCCTGTCGTTCCATCGATCCCCCCATTTAGATGTTGCTGTAAATTTGGATTCCGTCGGCGCCGCTCAAGTAGCCCTTGACCGCTGCTATCTCGATGGCGCCCCTTGTGACATCTTCGCCGAGTTTGGCTACGGACTGGTCAACCCTATCGACCGTCTCGGCCAAGGAATTAACCATGCGCTCTACGCGGTCCCACTGGTCTTTGGCTGTGGAACCAGCGTTGTTCTTGCTCAGCGTGTAGGCGATTCCATCAACAGTGTTGACAAGTTTCTTGACAACGGGACCAAGTTTTGCCACCTCGGCGGATGCCGCTAAAGCCTTATTGTGGGCGTCTGCTTCAAACTCTTTGCGAACTCGGCGCGACTCCCATTTGATGCGGCCCCACTTGAACCACGCTTTGACGCTGCCCAAGCCCAGGATAGCAAACAGAGCGGCCGAGATGGCGGTATAACTGTACCATGAACTCATGTCTCCTAACATCCCCTCTATCCGATTTTTGCCCAGGTGGTTGGACCACAGACTCCGTCCACCTTCAACCCGTGCGCCTTCTGGAATGCCATGACGGCTTTGGCGGTTTGCGGGCCATACTGGCCATCGGCAGTGATGTGGAGTTTCTGCTGCAAGTATTTGACGTTGGGGCCAACGGACTTGACGCGCAGCGTTGGTCTGGCCGGTTTGGCTGGCACCGCGGGCTTCACGGGGGCAACGGGCTTGGGGGCCGGCTTGGCGGGAACGGGTGGTTTTGCAGGCGCGGGCGTGACCACCGTAGGAGGCTTGGGGGCAGGGGTAACTGGCACCTTGGGGACAGCGTAGCCCGGAGGGGTGAGCACGGTCCCGACGGCAGTGTAATTGGGGCGCAGGAAAGTCCGAGGAGTCCTCGTGTCGATTCCGTGATTGCTGACGGGCTGTGTGACGGGGGTGCCAGACCAGCAATAGTTGGGGTCGCCCTCTTGGCCCATGGAAACGCAGAGAATGTCTGGTCCCCAAACTCCAACAACAAAAGCGACATGCTGCCCGGGGTACGCGCCGTAGACAACAAGGTCGCCCGGCTGTACTTGCTCAACCTCCACGCCCTTGGCGTTCTTGGCCCATTGGGTGAGGTGCCTCTCGTGAGAGAGTTCGGTCCCCGTGTACCCTTGGTGGTCGAAGAGGAGCCCGTTGGGGTCTTCGGCGCCGGAGAGCCAAAGCACAAAAGTGGTGAAAGCAGAGCAGTCACAGTAGACCGGGAACTTGATGGGCCACACACCGATGGCCGACATGCGGTTGGCCCCCTCGGAATAGTGGAAGTCAGCGCGCTGGCCCACAAAGTAATGAGCCCATGCACAGGCAATGGTTCTCACCTCGCTGGGCGAGTGGGTTGGGACTGGCAGATTTGGCATGCTTCCTCTTCCTTACAAGATGCCGATAACAGAGAACGACGAGTACGAGATGGTAGGCGAACCGCCGCACTGAATCTGTGGCTGGATCGAGTAGGTCTGGGTGGGGTCGCAACCGGAAATCACGAAAGACGTTCCAACGGGGTTGTACGTCCCCTGGGTTGAGTTATTGAAATATCCCACGCCAGCGTTGCTCACCGTGATGGTCGAACCGCTTCCGGGTGTAGCCACAACGCGCATTTGAACAATCTGGCTGGCGCCTCCAGTGCAGTACCCGGACTGAACGGTGTTGCAGACGACCAAGTATTTTATGTACCCGGAGATGCTGACGGTTCCGAAGTTGGCGTTGCCAAAGGAACTGGCGACCGTGGCGCTTGAGTTGGTATTGCTAGCGCCCGCGCTCGGAGCAGAAAACGCGGCAGTCCCACCGGACGTTTTCAAGGCGTAGCCATTGTTGGAGGACGTCGTGTAGAGTTGTCCTACGGGAATTGCAAGCGTGGCCCAGGCAAGGCCAGTCGTGTAATACTGGATGGATGGCGTCGAGGGGTTGTACCAGACAAGCCCAGGAAACAGAACCGACGGCGCGGTAGTGCCAACGTAGATGTTCTGCTTGTTGACTTGCCACCACGCGGTCCCGTTGTACCAGTTGAGGCCGTAACTGTTGCTTGTCGCATCAGTGCACCACCAGAAATTGCCCACGATGGGCGTACCGCTGAAACTGGCCCCCTGGTAGAAGACGGAAACAATGGGGTCGATAAATTCGGCAATGCCCGCCATGTCGGATGAGATGTTGGCAACATCGCTCGAGACTGGGTAAGGAATGCCAAGCCGTGTAGTAGAACCGCTAGCCATTAGTATCCTCCGATGTAAACCTGCAACCCAGCAGGGCGGTATTTGTAGATGATGCTTGTGTAAGAAGAGAGAAGGCTGGGCGCCGAGGAGCCGACAAGACCCGAGTAGTAGTGCCCAGTGGTGAGACTTTTGACGTACGCCTCAGTGGTTGCGTACGTTGCGGTCAACCCTTCCTGGTTCTGCAAACTTGCGTAGGTGAACAAGGAAAAGTATGAACCTGGTATCAGGATGACAACGGCGTAATCGTTCTTGGAATAGGAGCCAGAAACGTACTGGGTGTTCTCCATGACGATGACCTGATCGGCCGACAGTGGTGTCCTGCTCGGTGGCAGTGATCCATTGATGGAAGCCACCAAAACATTGACGATGGAAGACGGTGTGCCTCGCTGAAACAACGAACGCGTTGAGATCTTTTCGACGGCCGCGGTTCTTTCGCCGGGGTTAGTGGGAACGGACACGAGGCGAACGCCAAGAAACTGCGCCAGCCACGGGAGGGCATACGCCGGGCATCGGTTAATGTCAATCATTTGTGACCAACCCGGAGCACCGCCGTAGTTGACGGTGTCGATGGTTCCGTCCGCTCCCATTCCAGAAACGCCGGCGCCCATATTGTCGCGCGCGGGTACGTTGACCCCTGCGTCGAGTTGGAGCCCCACGCTTTGAAGGAGTTGGTACAGAGCGTTGCCGTTTTGGGCGTCTTGCGTGCGGATGAAGTCCGGCACCATTGCATAGATGGAGTCAGCGGTGTATGTCGCTACCGTAGCCATGTTACACCGACCCGATCACGGAGTCGTTGGTGTTGGGGAACACGGAACCATTGACGCTGTTAGCGAGAGCAAGGGGCGCCAGCCCCGGAAGGACCAGGTCCGTCGCGGTGTAGGAAGACGAAGTGGAAATCTTGGTCGTGACAGAAGTAACGTTGGAAATCCCCGGGGTCGACGAAATGATCCCCGCAATGTCAAAAATTCTGACAGCGGTCTGCGTGTTGTCCCACGTCGGGGGCGACGCGTTTCCGGAAGCCCAGTTGGCTGGCGACAGCGCGGAGTACAGAGCGGAATTAACCGCCGCTTGTACGGTCACGGTGTTGTAGCCGGGGAGGGCAATGGCGGACCAGAGGATGTCAATTGGCACGTAGTTCGGCTTGATGATGTTGACATCGAAGTTGATTTCTCGGTAGGCTTCGAGGTAGTCTTCCAGTGAGTCAGCGATGGTGCTGGACACGGCAAGGCCATTGGAGTCGACGGGGGCCACCACAACATTCCGGGGCGAAATGTATGCGTTGGGAACGAAGTAGCCGCCCGGGGTCCACGAGTAGCCCGTGTAGTATTCGTATGGCGTCGTGTTGGGGTTGAATGACCCCGCCAAAACCTGAATCTGCGAAACAACAACGCTTGCGCCGATGGGGACCCCTAGGCCGGAGGCAAATACCACTTTCACCTGAACGTCGGTCATAGACGCGCACGCGAATGAGGCGTAGACGTAAGCGGGGATCGCGCTTGACGGCGACGCTGTAGCAAGAACCGTCCCTGCTGCATTAACAACCTGGATTGAGATGTCGGCAAATGAAGCGCTCGTGTTGGACGCATCGACGAATGCCGCGACCGTGTACGTCCCCGCCGCCCCGTTGAGGGAGAACATGGGGCTGCTGGCGGTCAGTGAGGACCCCAGAGTGGCAGCGGCACTTTGATATTGGATGCCGAACCCCGGCAGGCCGGTCAACCCCGATGGCAGAGACCATGAAGAGAGGGCTGCGTTGGGAAACGCGTACGAATCCAGGGCGGCGTCTGGTACCCAGTTGTACCCCGAAGTCGGGCTGGTAGGGGAGTCGGCGCCGGAGAAATCGAAGTTAGCCAAGTTAAGCGAGGTGTACAGAACGCGGTGCACTTTGCTGGTTCCAGCCGTAGACCACACAATGTAGGGAGTAACCGAGGTGACTTGCTGGAAGATTGAATCGTACAAACCCCCAAAGGCAGAGGAGGAAGCCGTGGCGATACTGGTCGATTGACTGTTGTTGGTGGCGATGTTGGCAGTGACAAGTTTGGTCGAGTTGATGTAGTCCGGGAGAGACGCCGCCGTTGACAGGAGCGATGAAAAAACGCGCACGCTCTGATCGTCGTATGTAGCGACGGCCACCAGGTACGGGACGGCGGAAGTCTCACCAGCAGCCGGCACCTGGACAATGGAAGCCAGTTGCAGCCACCCTGAGTTGGCGTGAAGAGACCCAACCTGCGGCATGGCGGCACCCTGAAGGATGGTAACCGTTGCGCTTGAGGTGTGGCTGTATTGCAACTCTCCAGAGATGGTGACAGTTTGCGGGCTGCTGCCGGAGACGCCCGTCGCGACGACAATTTCGTACGCGCCAGTTTCGGCAATGAGGAGAAGCGTCGGGTGGCTCGAGGACGTGGTGCCGCTGATGGTGTTTCCAGAAACCTGGAAGGTACCGGAGCCGGACGCCGGGGTTCCCACGATGTTGACGGACGCCGGAATAGCGGTCGACGAAGTTGTGACCTGAAGGGCACCGCTCGAGATTGCGACACTTGCCGCTGTAGTGCCGTTGCCGACGCCCGTCCAAGTAGTGGAGGCCGCGGTGGTCAGGTTGTCGTTGCCGACGGAGACCTGGTTTGTAAAAGGGTCCAGGCCGTCCAGGGAGAGGGAGCGGTAGACCCCAGGAACGTTTTGTGAAATCCTCGCGTAGTCACTTACCGTAATGGGGCGCGGCGAGAGTAGTTCAAGTTCTGCCGATAACCGGTCCATGTACGCTGAGTCGGTTTCGGGGTCAGTGCCGAAAGCAAGCGTGTCGTTCGTTGCGTAGGTGTCCGTGACGATAACGTTGGAGACGTTGGGGTCGGAGTTTAGGACGGAGAGGTAGGTGCCAATCGGCGAAAAACCATTGTCGAGATTGTAGATGTTGTACTCCACACCGGGCTCGACTGCTTGCATCAATACGTTGGTGGCCGTTTGGGCGCCGGAAGCGAAATTGAGGTCGTTAACGGTTGCGAAGTTGTACGAAACTCCCTGGTAGTAAAAACCAGCAATCGTTCCGGCGGGGATCTGGTATCCGCTAACTCCCGCGGGGTTGATGAGTGTCCAGGTTGTGTAGATCTGCGCCTCGACGCCGGCACTGGGGGTGATGCCTACCAATGACCCGAAGTTACTGAAAATTGCTCCAGGGACGTCCGAGGCCACGGTCGCGGCTTCTGCCGCCATGGTTGCAAAAAGTTCGATCAGCAAAACTTCGAGGTTGCCCTCGCTGGGGCGCCACCCAGGGATAGACGTAGCCAGGGAGGTGAAGGCATTCTGCGCCATCACCGTCGGGTCGGTGACCACAGGAATTTCAATGTATCCATTTGTGGCCATGTCTATGCCCCTCCGGTTTGTGTCTTAACGGTGATGTCTAGTGACGCGTCTCCTGCGTCGTCGTACTGAATTTGAACATCCACCTGGGCTCGAGGCTCCCATTGTTCAATGATGTTCTTGATGTCGCCGGCGTTGATGGGCGCCAACGGAAGTTCTGGCACTCCGTAGGACGGAGCACCGGTTCTTGAGCCCTCGACTGTTCCAACGATCATCTCAACGCTGCTTGCAATTTCGTCAAATGAATCTTGAGCAAAAGTTAAGAAGCCACCGGCGGCGGTGATGTTGATGAAATTGGGTAGGTGTTGCGCTCCATACAAAGGGCGAATTTGCGGCGGCATGGCTACCACTGAAACGGGGGTGCTGTATGAGCCGTACTGGTCTAAGTGCACGATCTGGAAGGCTATGGAGTTTGGGGCCGTGTCGCTTCCCCCGCTGAGCGACAACACCGAAGCCCACGGGTACGTGTAGAAAGTGCGCGGGGGCGAAAGGGACAGACTGCCCGTTCCCAGAGTTTTGACGGCGACTGGGCCAAGAACTCCGAACTGCAACCAAACGCCGTCAACAAGCGTACTCATTAGATAGCGGGATTCGCTCCCCACATCTGTTGCTGCGTCGAAGGACAGTTGAACCCCGGTGCCGACGATCCAGTCAAACGCAAGATTAGAAATTGGTTCTGACATTTTTTCCTTTGTCGAACGGCTCACGCCTGCTGGTGGTTATAGTAAGGCCGACCACGAACCGGCCGCTTTGACGTACAGTCTTTGGTTTGACGTTGACGGCGTTTCTGTTTTGAAGTAAAAGTCGCCGTTGGCGCCGTAAGAGTTACTGGGTGCGCCCGAGCCCGACCCAAACGCGGCGGCTCCTGTCGAGTGGGCGAATCCAAGATCTCCGGGCTGGTAGGTCATGGTCTCCTCAGTCTGCCTCGTACATAAAGTACCCGTTGATGGTGTCGTACTGGTTGCCCCATGTCCACGGCGCACAAGGCTGGACAATGTTGAAGCCCGAGGTCTCCATCGTCAGTTTCCAGTACCACGTGCCGGTGACCCTCGACGGGAAGTTAACGGTAAAGTCAGTGGTGCTGATGCCGGTGCCGCTGATCCACCATTGCTGCGTTGTGCCGTTTACCGCGCTGACCTGAATGTCGGCTGCGTTCGGCGCTGAAGGAAGGGGAGTGGAAAGACTCACGGCGTTACTTGACTCATTGAATAAGGTAAACGAACCACCGAGTTCCACGCGAGGTGCAAAGGCTTGCCCATACCACTCGCGTCCGTCACCGCCGCAGCCACCTGAGGGGCCGCGCTCGTCACGTCTGCGAGAACCTTTGAGACATTTCCCTTGCGCACCGCGTAAACAATCTCCACACCAAGGGCGATGAGTCCGAACACCACGGGGATAAGAACGTCCACCGAGGACGCCACGGTTGTAGCTTTGCTGCCC
>Ga0214166_1000254_pt1 | contig 28348 bp, 22 predicted proteins | sample TroBogepilimnion_27_FD_153005 | JGI IMG/M metagenome (GOLD analysis project Ga0214166, IMG submission 153005) | Freshwater microbial communities from Trout Bog Lake, WI - Practice 18AUG2009 epilimnion v3 | ecosystem: Environmental > Aquatic > Freshwater > Lake > Epilimnion/Euphotic zone ...
GGGCGAGTTCAAGGCCAGCAGCAAGGACGAGCAGGTGAAGGTGGTGCTCGAGGCGGGCCAGGGCTCCCTGGAGATCCGCGGCGAGTATCCGAAGCACACCGATGGCGGCAGCTACCGTGGGCCCCAGTGCCAGATGACGCTGAAGGTGCCGCGCCGGGTGGCGCCGACCCTGGAGACCGTGAACGGGGAGGTCGCGCTCAGCGGCACCCAGGGGAAGGCCGTGGTCAGCTCCGTGAACGGGGGCATCCGCGCCGCCAGCCTGACCGACAACCTCAAGGCTGAGACTGTCAACGGCGGCATCACACTCGACGGTGCGAAGGGGGGCCTCTCCCTGCAGACCGTGAACGGGGCCATCAAGGGCTCCGGACTGGACGGGCAGGGCCGGGGCATCAGGGCCGAGACGGTGAACGGCTCCATCCAGCTCCAGGTGGCGGGCCTGAAGGGCCGGCTCCGGGCCAGTACGGTCAATGGCGGCATCTCCTTCAGCGCCAAGGGTGCCGAGCAGGTCGAGGTGAAGAAGCACCGCGTCACGGCCACCTTCCCGGGCAGCGAGCAGGCCATCGAGCTGAACACGGTGAACGGGTCCATCACGGTGGAATAAGAGCCGTTTGCAGGGAACGTAAAGAGCATTCCTGCCAGTCCTTATATTTGATCATGTAGTGATCTTTTGAATTTAGGATTGACGAGTCCTAATTTCGTTTCATCATCTTTATCGGGCCCGGCCGGTGCCGGGCGCCCGATGGGATGCCCATGAGTGGAAAGCGCCGATTGCTCGTGTTCAGCCTGGCCGCCAGCGTCTTCCTGGGGGTGTTCCTGGGCTCGGGCGCCTACACCTTCCTGGCGGCCCACGGCACCTCGTACCTGTCCAACGACCCCGCCGTCTGCATGAACTGCCACATCATGCGCGACGACTACGAGGGCTGGGAGCACGGGTCGCACCACGCCGTGGCCACCTGCAACGACTGCCACCTGCCCCACGACAACGTGGTGCACAAGCTCTTCGTGAAGGCCAGCAACGGCTACCACCACTCGAAGGCCTTCACCCTCCTGGATTTCGCCGAGCCCATCCGCATCAAGCCCGGCAACGCGCAGGTCCTCGAGGCCAACTGCCTGCGCTGCCACGCCGAACTGACGGACGAGATCACGGCCCACGGCACCCTGGGGGTGCCCACGGATCCCACCCAGAAGGCCGACCTCTACGGCTGTGTCCGCTGCCACCAGGGCGTGGGCCACGGTCCGACCCGATGATTTGCCCTGACTGCCCGCCCCCCAACCTGACGATGCGTGCCACCCACGCGGGAGGATCCCTCCGATGACCGACCAACCCACGCCCCTGTTTTCCCGCCCCACGGTCCGCATGGGGCTCCTGGCCGCCGGCACCGCGCTGGCCACCGTGCTGGTGATGGCCCTCTACTCGAGCATCTCAGGCCACAAGGCCGAGGCCCGCCAGACCAGCTTCCGGGTGGTGGATCTGGATGAGAGGACCGTCGATCCCGCCCAGTGGGGCAAGAACTTCCCGCGGCAGTATGACGGCTACATCAAGACCAGCGAAAAGTACGGAACCAAGTATGGCGGTGCCGGGAGCGAGGCCTTCCCCATCAGCAAGCTGAAGGAGGACCCCCGCCTGCCCATCATCTTCGATGGCTATGCCTTCGCCATCGACTACAACCGGCGTCGCGGCCATGCCTTCATGCTGGACGACCAGGGCAAGACCCGGCGCGTGACCGAGAAGCCTCAGCCCGGTTCCTGCCTCCAGTGCCACACCTCCAACACTGTGCTCTACCGGGAGGCGGGGCTGAAGGCCGGCGCCCCAGGCAGCCTGGACGACCCCTTCCTCAGCCCCCAGGGCCAGGCGCAGGTCATGAAGGGCTTCGAGGCCATGTGCAAGCTGCCCTACCTTGAAGCGGCCAAGCAGGCCAAGCACCCCCTGGGCTGCATCGACTGCCACGATCCCAAGAACATGCAGCTCCGGGTCACCAAGCCCGGCTTCCTCCGCGGCATCGCGGTCCTGGCCGAGAGCCGCGAGCCGGTGCCGCACCTGCCCTCCATCGAGACCTGGCGCAAGGGCGACCGGACGGCGCCCTACGATCCCAATTCCCTGGCCTCGCGCCAGGAGATGCGGTCCATGGTCTGCGGCCAGTGTCACGTGGAGTACTACTGCGGCCCCAAGGTCACGCTGTTCTATCCCTGGAACAACGGCCTGAAGGTGGAGCAGGAGGAGGCCTATTACGACGGCTACAAGTTCCCGGACGGCCATCGCTTCTACGACTGGAAGCACGCCCGCACCGGGGCCGAGGTCCTCAAGGCCCAGCACCCCGAATTCGAGATGTGGAGCCAGGGCATCCACGCCCGCTCCGGCGTCTCCTGCGCCGACTGCCACATGCCCTACAAGCGCGAGGGCGCCATCAAGATCAGCGACCACCAGGTGCGCAGCCCCCTGCTCGACATCAGTCGCTCCTGCCAGACCTGCCACCGCTTCCCCGAGGCGGAGCTCAAGGCCCGGGTCGAGGCCATCCAGGACCGCACCAAGGCGCTGCTGGACCGGGCCGAGGACGCCGTCGTGGACCTCATCAACAACATCGAGGCGGCCAAAAAGGCCGGGGTGGACGAGGCCAGGCTCCAGCCCATCCTCGAACTCCAGCGCAAGGCCCAGTGGCGCGTAGACTGGGTCAATGCGGAGAACTCCATGGGCTTCCACGCACCCCAGGAGGCCGCCCGCATCCTTGGCGAGGCCATCGACTTCGGCCGCCAGGGTCAGATCGCCCTGCGGGACCTGGGTGCCGCCAAGGTGGCAAAGAAGTAGGTCGGGACCCCAGCCAGCTCGCCCTCACTTCGGGTGGGGCCCCTTCGTTCAGGACCCGGACCCCTTCGAGTCCGGGTCCCCTAGGATGGGGATGGCCCCCGTAGAAAGATGCAGGATGGCGTCCAGGTCCGTCGCTGGGCTGGGCTGGATTTCCGGCAGGACCAGGGGGAGCGCCACCCTGAAGACCGACCCGATGCCCACGATGCTTTCCACTTCGATGCGGCCCCCATGGGCCTCCACAATGGAGCGGCAGATGTAGAGGCCAAGCCCCCAGCCCTTCTTGGCATCCACCTCCTGGCCCTGCTGGAACGGGTCGAAGAGCCTTGCGCACTGATCCTTGGGGATGCCCCGGCCCGAATCCCAGACCTCCAGAACCCAATCCTTCTCCCCGAGGAGACTCCGCACGCCCACCTCCCCCCCGAGCCGGGTGAATTTGAGGGCATTTTCCACGAGGTTGAACAGCACCTGCTGCATGGCCACGGAATCGAGGAGGATGTCCGCCTCCAAGGAAGCTGGGTCGAGGCTCAACTGAGCATGGAGCCCCCGGGCCTCCGCCTTCAGCGCCAGCGTGCCCTCCAGACTCCCGAGCACCTCCGCGGGGTGGCCGGGCAGGAGCGAGAGCCTGTCCGCCAGGGAATCCCCCCGATTCCGATCCAGGACCGCCTTGATGATGGCCTCCAGGCGCTTGGCCTCGTGGGCCAGGACGCCGTAGATCTTCTGGATCCCGGGCTGGAGCCCTTCGGCTTCACCCTGCAGCCGCTCGACGCTGAGCAGGATGCTGGTCAGCGGGGAGCGCAGGTCATGGCTCACCGTGTTGATCATCCCCATCCGCGACTCAAGGGTGTTCCGAAGCTCGCGGTGGATCCATTCCATGGATTGATTCTGATGGGCCAGCTCCCGGGTTCTTCCCTCCAATTCCCGGGTGCGCGCCTGCACCTTGGCCTCCAGGTCCAGGTTGCTCTGCTCGAGGTGCCGGAACCGCTGCTTGACCAAGGCGAAGATACCCAGGGCCAGGAGGAGGATTCCCACTGCCGCCGCCCAGAGGTTCAGGAACCAGGGCGGCTGGATCCTCAGCAGGACCGGCTGGGCCTCCCGCCAGGTCATTCCGTCAAGGCTCGCCCGGAACTGCAGCCGGTGCGTGCCGTAGCCCAGGCCCCCGTAATGGATTCCGCCCTGGCCGGGATCCAGCGGGAGCCATGGTCCCCCAGGGTCCCCCGACCTCGTCTCGAAACGGACAGGGAAGGGGACGTTGGGGCAGCCCGCATCCACATGGACAGTGAGGCTCCTGATCCCGCGTGGCAGGTTCAGTTCCTTCGGAAACCACAGGGAACCTCGCTCCCAGGTGGCATCCAGTACCACGGGGGTGGGCGTGGGCAGTGCCGGGAAGGCCTCCAGGCGATCCAGGATGCAGACCCCGCCCACCATGCCCATCCAGAGCCGACCTTGCCGGTCCTCCACCGCCGCCCCCTGGTTGGTCTCGTCGGAGATCAGGCCCATGCGCCGGGTCAGGTCCAGGCTCTTCCCATCCGGACCGACCAGGGTGACACCGTGGGAGTGCCCGATGGCGGTCATCCCCGTCGAGAGACCCCGAATCCAGTTGATGCCGTAGAGGGGCTGGGACCCCGCCTCGAGGTTCGGCACCACCCAGGAGCCGTTCCCGGGCTCCCGCATCAGGAGGCGCTGGGAGGTCCCCACCCACAACCGGCGGGAGGCGTCCTGGTGGATCGAAAGGATCTGGAGGCCGTCGGCGGGACTGCCGGGGAAGGCCAGGCTGAAGCCGCCGTTCTTGAAGCTCAGCAGGCCTAGGCTGCTGCCCACCAGGAGATCCTCCTCCCGGGGAACCAGGCAGTGGACTGCCGAATAGCCCACCAGTGCGAGCGGGTCGTGGAGGCCCAGGAAATGCCCGTTCGAATCCAGTTCCGCCAGGCCATGGTCAGTCCCCACCCAGAGATGGCCGCCCCATCGAACCATGCATTGGATGTGGGAGGTCCCCAGTTCACTGGGGCCCGGCAGGAGCCGCCCCCCGGGGCCCAGTCGGTGCAGGCCCTTCAGGGTGCCGACCCAGGCCCCGCCCCGGTCATCGGGGAAGAGGGCCCAGACATCCTCGGAGACCAGTCCGCTCCCGCGATGCCACTGCTGGACCACGCCCTTGCCCTCCTCCCAGAGGAAGACGCCGTTGTTGCTTCCCATGAGCATGCGGTTCCCGGGCAGTTCCAGGAGGCTGACCACGGTTCCCAGCCCCAGGTCCGCCCCGGTATCAGGACGGCGGACCAGGCTGCGGAGTCCCTGGAATGGCTGGGTCCACAGGTAGTCTCCATTGGTGCCGATCCACAGGGCTCCGTTCCGATCCCGGAGGGCGCAGTTGATCGAATCGCGACAGGGCAGGCTCCGGGCATTGAGGAACTGGTGGTCCCCCTTGGGACTCCGCAGATAGAGGCCATCGGACCCGAGCACCAGGATGAGTTCCCCGCTGGGTTGGACCCTCAATCCGGTCATGGCCACCACCGGGGGCAGGCCCGGCAGCGGCTCCACGCTCCAGGCGCCCTCCCGGGACCGCCTCAACAGGTGTCCGCTCTGCAGCGCCCAGAGCTGCCCCGCCGCATCCACCTTCACGGCGATGACCGGCTCCGAGGACAGTTCCGGAGGCAGGGGGACCTCGTCCAGCCTGGAGCCGCTCCAGCGGGCCAGGGTTCCCTTTTTGGAACTGATCCAGAGCCCGTCCTCGGCGTCCACGGCCATGGAAGAGATGGGACTCGATACCCAGGGCTCCGGCAAAGGAACCCGCTCAAACCGCTCGCCCCGCATCCGGAACAGTCCCCGTTGGGAACCCGCCATCAGCATGCCCTGCCGGGTCTCGGCCAGGCAGTGGACGGCCTCGTTCTGCAGGCCTTCGCCGGTGCCGAAACTGGTGATCTGCCTGCCCCTGATTCTCGAGAGACCCCGCTCCTGGGTGGCCACCCAGATGGCACCTTCCCGGTCCTCCAGCAGGCCGGTGATGTCCTTGGCCCGGAGCCCGTTGGAAGCGTTGAAAAGCTGTGAGCCATTGGGTCCGAAGCGGACCAGCCCGTCGCTCGTGCCGGCCCAGATGAAGCCCTGGCGGTCCTCCAGCAGGGCCCAGATCTGGCTCTGGGGGAGCCCATCCCGGTCGTCGAACCGGCGCATGGCCAGATCCTGGGCCCGGAGGGGGGTGAACAGGACTGCGAGCAGCAGGAGCCGGATGAGTCCCATCCCCAGGCTCCAGCCGTGAAGCAGGCCACACCTTCCAGGCGGCCCCTGCTTCACGCAGGGGCCTGACGGTGGGGTGCCATGGAGGTGACGGGGATGGGAAGGCATGGACTCGCGGGCCATGGCCCCTCTCTCGGCAGCCCGACTCCTCGGGGTTATTTAGAGCTCAGAACAACACCCGACCACGCTGCGAGGGAGCAGGCGGGGGTTCAGTGGGCCTGGGAAAACCCGCAGGCCGCGGCGGGCCGACGGGAAGCCAGGACGACGACTACACTCAAGGGGTGGTTCCCGGCCCCCCGGGGAAGCCGGGGGCCCTTCCAGTGGGGGCATGCATGCTCGGCAGGCGTTCCGTCCTTCCCATCGCCTTGGCAGCCGCCGCCTCCGTCCTGGCGGCCCAGTCGCCGCCGGAACGAATCCAGGCGGGCTTCAAGGCCCTGGGCACAGGCAACTGGGAATCGGCCCTCCGGGAGTGGGCCCGGGACGGGATCTGGGTGGATGCGGAAGGCAGGCTCCAGGGGAAGCTGGAGGGCCTGGTTCCCGTCCCCCGCAGCCTGGGGCGCTGGGAGGCGGTGAATCCCCCCTACCTCACCACCCTGTGGCAGCGGCACTGGATGGCCGCCAGTTTCGATCAGGGGGCCGTGTTCTTCGTGTTCGACTTCGCGCACCACCGGGGCCAGTGGCGCCTGGTGGGCCTGCAGGCCACCCTGGACCCGGGCGAGGCCCTTCCCCATCTGGACCTGCTGCCCCGCCTGGGTACCCCCCTCCGCGAGAACCACTAGCCTACCCTGGGAGCGAGTCCGGCCCTGCGGTGACCCCGGCTAGGGATATCTGGCGGCCATGGCCTTCAAGGTCTTCGCCAGGTGCTCCCTCAGCGCCTTCGGCTCGATCACCTCCGCATCGGCCCCGAACTGCAGGATGAACCGGGTGGGGCCGAACAGTTCGGTGGCCTGGAAGGCGAGGAGGACGGTGCCGTCCTTGTGCCTGCGGACCGTGACACCGGGCAGGGCGGGGGGGGCGTCCTGGAGGGCCTGGGGCCAGTTGGTGCCGCCGACGCGGGCGACCACCCGGAAGGGCGTGGCGGGACTGAACCAGCCGCCGATCTGGAAGTCCCGGGCCCGTTCCAGCGGCCCCTTGTCGGGAATGAGGCCGCGCTTGCTCAGGGCCCTTGCCTCCTCGATTCGGGCCAGGCGGAAGTGCCGGACCTCCTGCTTGGCGGGGTCCCAGGCCAGGAGGAAGGCCCCACCGGAAAACACATCGTGGGTGAGGGTGAAAGGCACGACGGTGCGGGTGCTGGTGCGGCCCGTGGAGGCCGCCTTGTAGGTCAGCTCCAGCTCGCGGGGGCCCTCGGGATGGCCCAGGGCCAGCAGCACCTGGGTGAGCATCCTCGTGTCCAGGGCCTGCTGGTCATCGGCGCCGCCGCGCACGCTGACGTGGGCCTGCAGGGCGCGGAAGAGGTCCCGGTCCCGGGTGCTGAGGTGGCTGTCCGCCAGGGTGCGGAGACCCTCCAGCTGGTCGAACCAGAGCTCCGTGGCGGTGCCCTCCAGGGCCATGAGGGCCACTTCCAGGGCCATGCGCGCGTGGGGCGTGATGCGGCTGTCCCAGTCCGGGGCCTTCTCCAAGGTGAAGTGGATGAGGGCGGGCTGGCCCTTCCGGCCCTTGCCGAACCGGGCGCCCTGTCCCTCCAGCAGCTGCACTGCACGGTCCACGGTGCGCATGGCCACGCCGCCGAGCCTGCGGGCCAACCCCTCCTTGGTGATGCCGCGCTCGCCGGCGTCGCGGATGGCCTCCAGCACGATCTGGAGCCGCTCGGGCTTGACCAGACGGCCTCCGTCGGGACGGGGGGAGGCGAGGACCTTGCGGGATGGGGAATGGGCCATGGCGACCTCCGAACCAAGAATTGGTCAACCACTGTCCAATGGCAAGGACCGTTTCACCGGCCCAGATGGAGCAGGTAGCCGGCCAGACCTCCCCCGAAGATCACCCAGGTGGTGTTGACGCGTTGGCGGATGAGCAGCCAGGCGGCGGCCAGGCCCAGGGCCAGGGTCCAGGGAGAGGCCAGGGTGGCTTGGCCAAGGTCCCAGAGGGCCGTGGCCATGAGCCCCACGGCGGCAGCGTTCACCCCCTGCATGAACGCCGAGAGGGCGGGGGACTTGCGGATCCGCGGCAGGAAGAAGGCGCCGGCGCCCACCAGCAGGAAGGCGGGCAGGAAGATGGCGGTGGTGGCCACCAGGGCCCCGCGCCAGGAGCCCAGCAGGAAGCCGATGAAGGTGGCGGTGGTGAACACAGGGCCTGGAGTCACCTGGCCCACCGCCACCGCGTCCAGCAACTGGGTCTCCGTCAGCCAGTGCAGGTGATGCACGAGATCCGTGCGCAGGAAGGCGATCAGCACGTAGCCGCTGCCGAAGAGCGTCGCCCCCACCTTTAGGAACACCCAGAAGAGGCCGCCGAGGCTGAAGGGCGCGGCCAGGACCGGAAGCCCGGGCAGGGGGAGCAGGGCCAGGCCCAGGGCGGAGGCTTCGGGGCGGGGCTGCGCCAGGAGGAGGGAGAGGAGCCCGGCCCCCAGGATGAGGAGGGCCTCCTGGATGCCGAGGAAGCTGGCCGCGAGGACCCCCAGGCCGAGCAGCACGTTGCGCCGGGTCCGTAGGGCCGAGCGCCCCAGGTTCCAGACGGCCTGGGCCACGATGGCCAGCACCACGGGCTTGATGCCCAGCAGGAAGCCCTGGGCCGCAGGCAGCCGACCGAAGTGCACGTAGAGGGCGGCGAAACCAAGGGTGAGGAGGGCCGCCGGCACGATGAAGCAGAGCCCCGCCAGCACCAGGCCGCGCCACCCGGCCAGAGTGCGGCCAATGAAGATGGCCAACTCCGTGGAATTGGGTCCGGGCAGGAGGTTGCAGAGGCCCAGGAGGTCGAGGAAGGTCGCGTGGTCCATCCACCTCCGGCGGCGGACGACCTCCTCTTCCATCATGGCGATGTGGGCCGCGGGGCCGCCGAAGGCCGAGAGGCCGAGCCTCAGGAAGAGCCCCGCAAGGGACCGCAGGCGAAGCGGTACCTGACCTTGTTCCATGCCCAAGGTCACCACGATCCCGGCCAGGAACGCAAAGCATTCCGTCCTGTTGCCCCGTCAGGGCCCCCAGAACTCGAGGAAGGGACCCGGTTCCCAGGAGGGCGCGGGCCTCCGCCACCGGTCCGGGCCGAGGGGTGGGGATTCCAGCCTGGCATGGCCCCCTGCGAAGAGGGCGCTCCAGAGCGCGGCCCGGACCGGGGGCTCCCCGAGCCGGGCCAGGGGCAGGTCGACCTGGCTGGCGTGGTCCCAGCCGAGGCTGACGTTCAGCCGGCGGAGCCGAGTCAGGATTTCCCCGTGGTCCAGGCCGGCGGTGAACCCTGTGGCGGCCAGCACCTCCCGCTCCCGGTCATGGTAGGGTCCCCGGCCCTTCTCGTCGTTGAAGCGGGACCCACCCAGGACCTCAGGCGGCACGGGCTCCCCGCTTGGATCCCAGGCCAGGCCTGAGGCGGCCGCCGCCACTTCGGCGGCCCAGTCCCAGGCCGTGCCCGTGCTGCTGAACACCACGGCCGCTGAACCGCCCGCGAGCAGGCCCAGGGCGACGCCTTCGACCCGGTTGCGGAACTGGGCGTGGCTCAGGGTTCCCCAGTCCGGGACCGTGAGGGCGGGGCGTTCCTGGAGGCGGGCCGCACCCTGGAGGAGGAGGTCGCGCAGGGTCTGGATCATGGCTCGACCAGTATCGCCAGGCGAGGCGCCAGGAACCAGCGGCGGCTCGCCCCCTGCGGCACGGATCAGGCCCTGGCGGTGATCGCCCCGACGTTGAAGCTGGGGTGCCGGTCCATGAGGGGCCGGGGCGGAGGGGTGGTGCCGATGTCGGTGAAGCCCGCGTGTTCCAGGGCGCACACCCAGGCTTCGGGCGTGAGGAAGCCGTGGATGGGTCGCCAGCGGGGGTCCAGTTCCACGTCCGTGAAACTCCGGATGAAGGAGAAGAAGAATTCCAGGTAGATGGGATGCTCCAGGGTGGGCTTGAGGCATTCGCCCAGGATCAGCCGGCCCCCCGGCCGGAGTCGGCTTCGAAGGTCCAGGAGCACGGTCTCCAGGTTCCGGGCCACGTGCACGACGTTGATGCCCATGATGACATCCAGGCTTCCCGCGGCGATACCCTGGTCGCCCAGGGAGCGGTTCAGGTCCAGGGTCTGGAAGGTGAGGGGCAGTCCGGGCACCTCGGCCGCCAGGTCCCGCTGGGCCCGCCGCAGGAAGGCCGGGGCCAGGTCCGTGAACCGGTACTCCACGATGCGGTCCAGCCAGCCTTCCTCGGTGCCCCGGCGGGCCGCCAGCCGGGCGAAGGAGCCTGCCCCCGCACCCAGTTCCAGGAGCCTTGTGCCCGGGGCCAGGTCCTGACGGAGGGCCAGCAGGGTGAGCAGGTTGTTGGGGTAGTAGACCAGGTTGTCATTGCGGAAGTAGGCCAGCCAAAGGGGGAACAGGGCCAGGTCGAAGAGCAGCGCGTCCCCCGCCTTGCCATCGGTGAAGAAGGGCGGAATGCGCGACCGGACCCCGTCCAGGAGATCGAAGTTGACGCCATGGCCCGGAGCCTCGTCATGGACGATTGTGCGGATGCCGTCGAGGTCCAGGTCCGGGATTCCGTGCAGCACGTAGCCGGGCCCCTCCCGCCGGAGCAGGCCTTCGGATACCAGGAAGGGCAGCATCCAGGCCAGGGGCTTGCGGACCTGGGGGGGCAGGCCCAGGCAGAGTTCATCCAGCGTGGTGCCGGATCGAAGGCGGCCCTCCCACCCCAGGTCGAAGAGCAGCAGAAGGCAGGTCCGGGCGGTGTACAGGGAGGAGGCCCGGTGCAGCACCAGGAAGGGGCGGCTGAGGAGGGGCAGGATCTCCGGCCCCTGCGGCCCCAACAGGTCAAGGCTGGGTGGAGCCTCGATGGGGCCGAGGGGAGGAAGCATTAGGGTCTGTTTTCAATGTGGATGCGCGCCGCGACGGGTCCAGCCGCGTGATCCAGTAAGGATGAGGCCGCAGACGCAGCTGGGCACGCGGCTGGCCCCGTCCCCCGTCCCCTATCGCAGGCCCCGCTTGGGGCCTGCTCTTGCTCGGCGTCCCGCCGAGCAGAGGGTGGAGCCGGCAAGGGGCGGCGCCCGGCGCGACACTGTGTCAAGCTCCTCATCGATAGTGCCGCTATCGCCATCGTCGCTTTCCTTGTCTCGCTTGGGCGGCGCCCCTTGCGCGGGGCCTCACCCCACTTTGAAGACAGACCCTAGTCCATCATTTCGCTGATGCTCCGTCCTCCGTGGATGCGCAGGATCGCGTCACCGAAGAGCGCCGCGGTGGACAGCACCTTGAGGTTTGGCATCTGTCTGGCGCGCTCGGGCGAGACGGGAATGCTGTCGGTGACCACCAGTTCGTCGAGGTTGGCGGAAGCGAGGGTTTCCATGGCGCTGCCCGAGAATACCGGATGGGTGACGCCCACCCGGACGGAGCGGGCCCCGAGTTCGCGGAGGATGCGGGCGGCCTCCTTGATGGAGCCCCCGGTGGCGATCTCGTCATCGTAGATGATGGCGTCCCGGTTCTTCACGTCGCCGATGAGGGCCACGCTCTGGGCCTTTTCCGAGTCGTCGAAGCGGCGCTTGTCGATGATGGCCATGGGCACGGAGAGGCGCTTGGCGAAGTGGCCCGCGAACTTGGCCGCACCGGCATCCGTGGCCACCACCGTGGTGTTCGAAAGGTCCTTGGTCTTGAAATAGTTGGACAGGATGGGCGTGGCCAGCAGCTGGTCCGCCGGCTTGCGGAAGAAGCCCAGGATCTGGGGGGCGTGGAGGGTCATGGTCAGTACTCGGTCCGCGCCGGCCGTTTCCAGCAGGTCGGCCACCAGGCGGGCCGTGATGGAGATGCGCGCCTCGTCCTTCTTGTCGCTCCGGGCATAGGGGAAATAGGGCAGCACGGCCGTGATGCGGGCCGCCGAGGCGAACTTCAGGGCGTCGATGAGGATGAGTAGCTCCATCAGATGGTCGCTGACGGGAGGGCAGGAGGACTGGATGACGAAGACATCCGCCTCCCGGACGTTCTCCTCGACCTTCACCTTGATGTTCTCGTTGGAAAAGCGCGTCACCTTGAGGCGGCCCAACGGCATGCCCATGTGGGTGGCGATACCGCTCGCCAGGTCCGGGTGGCTGCTCCCGGAAAAGACCTTCATTTCGCCGAACATGGATCCCCCGATCGTAAATTCAGTGTAACCGACCGACCTGGGTCCTGAGGGGCCCCTTAGCTCTTCGGCCGCGTCTTGATCGGCGAGACAAAGCGGTAGTCAATGTCCCAGGGGAAGTAAATCCACTCCTCCTGCCGGAATTCCCGGACAAAGGTGTCGACAATGGGACGGCCCAGGGGCTTGGCATAGATGGTGGCGAAATGGGCCTTGGGCAGCCGCTCGCGCACGGCCCGGGCGGTCCGGCCGGTGTCCACCAGGTCGTCGATGAGCAGCCAGCCTTCCCCGTCCCCCTCGACGCCCTTCAGCCAGCGCAGCTCCCCCTGGGCCTGTTCGGCCTGGCCGGACTCGGCGGCCCCATAGCTCACCACGCAGACCGTGTCGATGAGGCGGATTTCCAGCTCCCGTGCGATGAGGGCGGCGGGCACCAGCCCGCCCCGGGTGATGGCGATGATGCCCTTCCAGTCCCCGAGGTCGTGCAGCACCCGCGACAGGTAGCGGGTGTCGCGGTGCAGCTCGGGCCAGCTGATGACCACCTGTCCCTGGTAGGGGTCGCTGGGGTGTCGGGATGCTTCGGTGCCTGCGTTCAATTCCGTCGTCATGACCGTCCCTCTCGTGGCGCTTGAATGGAAACCGAACCTAGACCCTGCCGCCGCCAACCCGTTCGATGTGGGCCCCGACGCCCTGGAGCTTTTTCTCCAGGCCCGAGTAGCCGCGGTCTAAATGGTAGATCCGGTCCACGATCGTTTCGCCCTTGCCCACGAGGCCCGCGATGACCAGGGCGGCGCTGGCCCGGAGGTCCGTGGCCATGACGGTGCAGCCGGTCAGGTCGGCGGGGCCGGCGACGATGGCCGTGTGGCCGTCCGTGCGCAGGTTCGCGCCCAGGCGCTCCAGCTCCATGGCGTGCTGGAAGCGGTTCTCGAAGATGCCTTCGTTGATGACGCTGATGCCGCAGGCCTGGGTCATGACGGCCATGACCTGGGCCTGCAGGTCCGTGGGGAAGCCCGGGAAGGGCAGGGTGGTGACATCCTTGGAGCGCAGCTTCTGTCCGGGTTCCCGCTGGATGCGGAGCTGGCGGCCATCCTGGCCTTCCCGCTCGGTGATGACGCAGCCCGAGCGCTCCAGCAGGTCCAGCAGGGAGCGCAGGTGTTCGGGTTCGCAGCGGTCCAGCACCACGTCGCCGCAGGCGGCGGCCACGGCGCAAAGATAGGTGCCGGCCTCGATGCGGTCGGGAATGACGGCGTGCTCGCAGCCGTGGAGGCTGGCGACGCCGGTGATGGTCAGGGTTCCGGTGCCGATGCCCTCAATGTGGGCCCCCATCTCCTGGAGCAGGCGCGCCAGGTCCCCGATCTCCGGTTCCAGGGCGGCATTCCGCAGGATCGTGGTGCCCTCCGCCAGGGTGGCGGCCATGAGGATGTTCTCGGTGGCGCCCACGCTCACCTTCTCGAAGGCGTGGTCGATGGCCTTCAGGCGTCCCTTCAGGGAGGCGTGGATGTAGCCGTGGCTGATCTCGATGCGGGCGCCCATGCGCTCCAGGGCCTCCAGGTGCAGGTTCACGGGCCTGGCCCCGATGGCGCAGCCCCCGGGCAGGCTCACGGTGGCCCGCCCGAAGCGGGCGAGCAGGGGCCCCAGCACCAGGATGGAGGCCCGCATGGTCTTCACGAGGTCATAGGGGGCCTTGGGGTCTTCGTTGCCGGCGCAGGCCAGGTTGGCGGTCAGTTCGAAACCCTCGCCCTCGGGGGTCAGCGTGGCCTCCGTGCCCAGGGCCTGGAGCACCTTCACCATGGTGCGGATGTCCGCCACCGCCGGCAGGTTGGAGAGGACCAGGGGGTCAGGCGTCAGCAGGGCCGCCGCCAGACAGGGCAGGGCGGCGTTCTTCGCCCCCGACACCCGGATGCGTCCCCGCAGGGGTTGTCCACCTTGGATCACCAGTCGGTCCATCGAAACTCCAGCCTTCCAGCGTAGCCCAACCTTGCGGAGCCGTGGCGGATCCCCATCCTTGAGGTGGGCTTGACTGAGGGCGCTCCCCGGGATCGTCCCGATGCCGGTGCCAGGCCCTCATGCCCGGGTTGGCCCCTGACCGCCACCACCGGTCAGAATCCGCACGGGACCGTGGATTGATTGGCTAGCTGTCACCGGTGACCCATGAACGCTGAGGATCCCCGAACGTGGATGTGGGCCCGCGCCCTCGAGGTGCTGAACGATGCGGAACGTCTGCACAGGCAATTCTTCCACCTCGGCCGCACGGCATTGAGGCGGCCCTCCTGGGAACCGCCGGTGGACATCATCGAGGCAGAGGGCGCCCTCCATATCATCGTGGCCCTGCCCGGCGTGAAGGCCGATGGCCTGCGGGTCTATTCAGAGGGGAACACGCTGGTCATCAGCGGGGACCGTTCCCTCTCCTCCGAGGGAAGGGCCGGCACCATCCGGCGCATGGAGATTCCCCACGGCCATTTCGAGCGCCGCATCGAGGGTCTGGCTCCGCCAGTCGAACCGGTCCGGAGCGAACTGCGTGACGGCTGCCTCTTCCTCACTTTCCCGAAGGGATGAGCGCCCATGAGCATGAACCACGAGCCGAGGGGGGACCCGAGATCCGCCGGGACGGCAGGGTCGGAGCCGCGCGGAGCTCGTCCCCTGCCCAGCGACGCGGTGGCCATCATCCCCGTGCGCACCCTCACGCTGTTCCCGGGCATGGTCTCGGCGGTGAGCATCAGCGGCGAGCAGGCCATCCTGGCGGCGCAGGATGCCATCCAGGGGGAGCGGCCCCTGGGATTCCTGCTCCAGCGCAATGCCGCCGAGGAGGAGCGTGGCCCGGGCGGGCTGTATGGGGTCGGAACCCTTGCCCATGTCCTCCGCTACATCACGACCGCCGTGGGCTCACACCACCTCATCTGCCAGGGCGAGAGCCGCTTCCGGGTGATCGAGTTCCTGGAAGGCTGGCCCTTTTGCGTGGCCCGCATGGACCGGGTCCGGGAGGACGAGGCGGTGTCCAGCGCCCTGGAGGCCCGGCTCGTCACCCTGCGCCAGCAGGTGCAGGAGTACGCCGAGGCGCTCCCCATGCCCCCCATGGACCTGGTCAACGCCATCCAGCAGGTCAACTCGCCGGCTTCCGCCGCCGACCTGGTCACCGGGCTGATGGACATCCGGCCCCAGGAGAAGCAGGAGATCCTCGAGACCTTCGATGTGCGGGAGCGCCTGGACAAGGTGCTCGCGCGCATGGCCCACGCTGTCGAGGTGGTGCGGATGTCCCGCAAGATCGCGGAACAGACGCGGGAGGCCATGGACGCGCACCAGCGGGAATTCCTCCTCCGCGAACAGCTGAAGCAGATCCAGAAGGAACTCGGGGATACCGACGAGACCGCGGTGGAACTGGAGGGGGTCGCCAAGGCCATCGCCGAGGCGAAGATGCCGGAGGAGGTGGAGAGGCAGGCCCGCAAGGAGCTCAAGCGCCTCCAGCGCATGCAGGATTCGGCCGGCGAGTACTCCATGATCCGCACCTACCTGGACTGGCTCACCGAGCTGCCCTGGTCCCGGGAGAGCGAGGCGGCCATCGACATCGCCGGGGCCCGGCGGATCCTCGACGAGGATCACTACGGCCTGGAGAAGATCAAGCGGCGCATCCTCGAATACCTGGCAGTGCGCAAGCTCAACCCCGACGGGAAGAGCCCCATCCTCTGCTTCGTGGGGCCGCCCGGGGTGGGGAAGACCTCGCTCGGACAGAGCATCGCCCACGCCACGGGGAGGAAGTTCGTGCATGCCAGCCTCGGCGGTGTCCATGACGAGGCGGAGGTCCGCGGCCACCGGCGCACCTACATCGGCGCCCTGCCGGGCACCATCATCCAGGGCATCCACAGCGCGGGCACCCGCAATCCCGTGTTCATGCTGGACGAGATGGACAAGCTCGGGGCGGGGGGCTTCCAGGGCGATCCGGCCTCGGCCCTCCTGGAGGCCCTGGATCCGGAACAGAACGCCACCTTCCGGGACAACTACCTCGGCCTCCCCTTCGACCTGTCCCATGTCCTGTTCATCGGCACCGCCAACCTGCTGGACACCATTCCCAGCCCCCTCCGGGACCGCATGGAGGTGATCCAGCTGCCGGGCTACACGGAGGAGGAGAAGCTCGAGATTGCCCGGCGCTACCTGGTGGCCAGGCAGCTGGCGGCCAACGGTCTGACGGCCCGTCAGTGCACCCTGGAGGAGGGCGTTCTCACGGCCCTCGTCCGCGACTACACGCGCGAGGCCGGCGTGCGCAACCTCGAGCGGGAGATCGGATCCGTCCTCCGCCACGTGGCCATGGAAGTCGCCGAGGGCCGCACGGAAGCCGCCAGGCTGGCTCCGGACGACCTCGCAGAGGTCCTGGGTCCGCCCCGTTTCGAATCCGAAGGCAAGATGCGCTCGGGCGTGCCGGGCGTGGCCACGGGCCTGGCCTGGACCCCCGTGGGCGGGGACATCCTGTTCATCGAGGCGAGCCGGGTGCTCGGCAGCGGCAAGCTCCTCCTGACTGGCCAGCTGGGCGAGGTGATGAAGGAGAGCGCCCAGGCGGCGCTGTCCCTGCTGAAGGGTCGCTTGGGCGACCTGGGGGTGGCGGACCAGGACTTCGAGCGGCTCGATGTCCACATCCATGTGCCCGCGGGAGCCACGCCCAAGGACGGGCCCAGTGCCGGCCTCGCCATGTTCGTGGCCCTGGCCTCGCTGTTCACGGGACGCCCCGTGCGCACGGAGGTGGCCATGACCGGTGAGATCTCTCTGCGAGGCCTGGTCCTGCCGGTGGGCGGCATCAAGGAGAAGGTGCTGGGGGCGCTCCGGGCCGGGATCACCACGGTCCTGCTGCCCTCCCGCAACCGCAAGGAACTGGAGGAGATCCCCCCCACGGCCCGGGAAGGCCTCCAGATCCACTGGGTCGACCAGGTCCAGGAGGTCCTTCGGCTGGTTCTGGAGGATGAGCGGAAGGTGGGCTCCCCCTAGGGCCGGATGCCAGGGTGGATGGGGGTGACGAGGTCGGCCGAGAGGCCCTTCGTGCGGATTTTCATCCACATTCAGCTGGCCCTCGGCCCCGGATTCTGGTCCAATTAACTTAATCTACTTTCATATCCACAATGCTTCCGCACCGTCTCAACATCCGAATCAGGAGTGACTGGCATGTCGAATGGTCAAGTACCCACGGGAAACCCTGGCGTGGTCGGATTGGCGGGCTTCGGCCTCACGACCATGCTCCTCCAGTTCCACAACGTGGGCTGGTGCGGCGTCGGCCCCATCATCGCGCTGGCCTTTGTCTTCGGGGGCCTGGCCCAGATGGTCGCGGGTTTCCAGGAGTTCAAGTGCGGAAACAATTTCGGCTACAGCGCCTTTGTTTCGTACGGCGCTTTCTGGATCTCGCTTGGCGTGATATTCATGCTCAACCACTTTAATATTCGGAAGTGGGGCTTTGCCGCAATGTGAGCGGGGATGACTAAATGTCAGTCGTGACTTACTCGAATAAAGTCAGAAATGGCTTAAAGCAACCGAGGGGCCGAGAAGATTGATAGCCCTGTCAATCGGCAGAGGACCCGCTTCCAGCGAGGCCAGGGGCCAGCAAAGACCCCACCGAAGGGTCGGATCAGGCTTTCCTCCCAGGTTGGAGGCGGGCCGATGACCTTCTTCCTTGCCCACTCCCGCTGCAACAGGATGATTCGCGGGGTGTGCTCCTCAACTTCCATGACCTAACCCTCGATGGCAGTAGGTCGAGGATACGCCTAGTCCTCTGTGTTGAGGCGAACATCCGCTGCGATGGTTTCGCTGAGCTTTTGCAGCGACTCCGCCAACCGCTTCATTGCACCTGCTGAGGCAGGAGAGATTGCCTGTAGGTCAATCGCTTCCCAACCATCAATTGGATTCCCAGAACCGTCCGATCACCGTCATTAAGGTCTCGGATGTTATACCTCCACTGGAATTCAGAGATGTAGCGGTGCAAGTGCCTCGGCGACAAGGCGTGATAGATGCCCATGAGCCCGCGCTTGATGAGTGCGAAGAAACTCTCAACCGTGTTGGTGTGAAGGGAGTCCCCCATTGCGCTCTGGGGAGGCTCTCCAGGCCACGGGCGGGCGTACTGTTTCGAGCCGTGGTTCACGGTGTGGTGAGCCGCGAACTCCTTACCGAGGCCGTTGTAAGAGGTGAGTTCGTCCGTGAGAATGATGGCCTCCGGATCCACCATTTCACGCAGCGCCTTCTTCAATCGCGCCCCCGTGATGGATGTGACGACGCACGCACGCACGGGTCCATACCGTTCTACCGCCGCAAACACCGGGATCTTTTTGGTGCCGCGCCCACGCTTGGAAACGCCCTTCTTCCGGGGCTTCCCTCCGCAGTAGGTTTCATCGGCCTCGACGATCTTTGTCAGCTTCTTCGACTTCTTTCCCTTCTTCGGTTCTTCTTCCTCTTCTTCGTCCGGAAGGGCTGCCAACGCCAGCAGCATTTCCGCTTCCACTTCGGGATCGGAAACACCACATCGAATGCGGGTCAACATGAAGAGCGCGGCTCGATACGTGATTTGGCAATGGCGCATAATCTCCAACGCGGCGACACCCTTCTTGGAACTTGCTGCCCGCCAGATCGCGTAAACCCAGCACCACATGGGCAAATGGGAGCGCTCCATAACGGTTCCGATGCGCACGGTGTACTGCTTCGTGCAAGTCCGGCATCGCCACAGGCGTCGCTTGTTCCTATCACCCGTCGCTGCGTCCGTCATCGTGTAGACGTTGCACGAACCGCAATGCGGGCAGGTAGGGTTGTTCCCCCAGCGCCACTTCTCAACCAACTCGATGGCAGCATCCTCGTCGCCGATGGCACGGTGGATTTCCCGAACGGTTTCGGTCTTCTTCAGTTCGGGGTGCAGTTTCCTGCGCTTGCCAGTCTCCATGTCCCATTCGTACATGGGGTTCTCACGCGCAAACTGACACAAGCGCTGAGCGAAGGCCCCTAACTTCCAAAAAAGCGAGTCAATCCCTACATGGCCGCAAACCTTCGGCCAAGCAGAGCTTCCCCCTTGCTTTTTCGGAGCCTCAGCCCAGACTTGTGGCAGGCGTTGATCGTTGGGGGCAGCCGTCAAAACTTACCCCAACGATGTCACCAGGGGGGCTGCGCAAGCAGCCTCCCGCTCTATTTATCGACGTTTGGAGTGTCTACGTCATGGTCGCCTCCACTTGCTGGGGGTAGGCGTAGTGGCCAGTCCTCGGCCTGTGGACCAGCCCTGCTTCATACAGGCGTTTGAGGCAGGTTGCAGCCAGCCCATTCTTCTCCGGCTGTCCCAGCGCTGCCGCAACGCTCTCTGGCGTTACTTCCTGCCCAGGATGGGCCTTCAGGTGGTCGAGTACATCCTTGATGGTTCCGGTGCCCGCAAAGGGGCGCTTCCTTCGCTTTGGGACCACTCCTGGAAGTGCATCAGCAGCGGCAGCCGCTTCCGATCGCCCGGCTATGACCAGCGCGGTAAGCCGAGACATTTTCTCCTCCAGGCGACACTCAATGAGGGCCACACGTTCCTTCGCTGGTGTCAGTTCTAGGTTGAGATTCGTGATCTCTACCGACGTTTCGATGATCTCCTGCATGACGGGCGTCGTTACTGACATGGAGCCTCCTATTCCAAGTCAGAGTAAGAGTCCAAGGCCCGTTGGCAAGGTCATTTGAACTTGCAAATAGCTAAGTTGCACATAACAGGGAGACGATTGTTTTGGCGCTCACCTTCCATGAGCTAGAAGCGGGCCTTTGATAGCCGAAACAAGCCACTAATTTCGAAAACTATGCCAGTTCAGAAAAACGGACTTGGCCAAGGGTGGGTCTTCCGGAAGGGAATTTGGGATCGAGGGCGCTTCGCGCCGTTCACTTTGCGCTTAGCGAACAGAAAAAGTTGGTCTCGGTTTGGTCGAGGAGAATCTTGGAGTATCGAAGCGCTCATTGGATAGTGCGACCTGAACCACTGATTGAAGATTGAAAAGGATGCTCGATGTCACTAGATTCCTTCGGAGCCAGAGTCAAATTTCTTCGGCGTAAGTTGGGATTGTCGCAAATAGAGGTCCAGCAAGCTGGTGGCCCCTCCGTGACCGTTACCTGCAATATCGAGAAAGGACACAAAGATTCATCTCATGTAAGCGCTAGAGTCTTGAATGGCCTCGCCACGGCTCTGAAGTGCAATCCTTCGTGGCTTGCGACTGGAGAGGGCAACGTCTGGCCGGAAGGTGTCACACCTCCTATAGGATGGGACACCTTCCTGCGGGCTTTCGATTCGCCACGAGAAAGGGCAGCCCTTCCTGTTGAATTGGTGAAGCAGATTTGTATTACCCCGGATGAACTCGACGCGATCGTGTCGGCATACCTCGATGGGCGAAACGAAGATGTCAAATCCATCCACTATGTTATTGAAGACGGAAAAATCAAGGGCGTCGTAGCCACCGTCAAATGATCCCTTAGTTTGAAGACAATCCCCTGAGCCATGCCTCTCCCTTGGAACCTGGAATGATGGCCTCCCATGGGCCTGGAACATCAAGAGTTCGTCGAGCTTGACCATCCGGCGCGTAGAAGGTCGTGGAAGCGATCCTCATTCTTCTAGCTGGTACATCGAATTCAAGCGCCCGAATGGCCGATGAATTCTTGGTGTTGGTCTTGATCCAAAGTCTGCCCTTTCCCTTGTTCGGGAATTCAACGGTTTGAACGTCAATGAAGGATTCTTCATCACGTTCCTTGCCGAGAGAGCGCCAGCGGTCGGTTGAAGGTGCGAAATTGGGGATGCCCTCGAAGATGCGCTGTAGATCCTGGACCCCATGCCTGAAGTCACCTGCCCGCAGATAGGCGTCGCCTCGCTTCTCGTAGAGTTCATTCACAAGGCTGATGGCCCACTTCCCGTTATCGACCAGTAGGCTCTTGGACATGTTCTCGAAGGAAAGGTTAGGCCAGAAGATCGCGTGGATCTTTCGCAAGAGCAGATCATCCGGGACGCTGTTGTATTCAGGGTAGAGACCACGGATCTGTTTCAGGCTGAGGAGAATCGTCAGCTTCCCAAACTGGAGTTCGATGGCCTTCGAATAATCCTTGATGGCGTCTTGGAACATCCCCATCTTCAGGTAAGCATCCCCGCGATACTCATATAAAGAGTGGAGGTAGTCGTCGTTGGGATCTCGCTGGCCAATGGCACGGCTCAGATTATGGCTCGCAAGCACGACCGCCCCTGACCTCAGGCGGGCAGTTCCCATATCGGCAAGGGCGCTTCGATTCTCGGGATTGAGCTTTAGAACCCGTTCGTAGTCCTTGATGGCATCGGCATAGCGTTGAAGACCATGGAACTGACTGGCCCTCTGGGCATAGGCTGGTTCAAAGGAGGGGTCCAGTTTGATTGCGGCAGAATAGGCGGCAATGGCCTTGGCTCGGATCGCCGCCTTGGCCTTGTCAGATGCCCATGCCTCTGGGGTCCAGAAGGCCCTCTTTGACCAGTAGGTTCCCAAGCAGAACTGCGGAACTGGCGATTTCGGGTTCAACTTGGCAGCTTTCTCTAGCTTCTGGAGGGCTGGGGCGTAGAAGGACTTGTCAAAGGTGCAGAAGAACAGTTGGTAGAGGCCCTGAAATACTTGGATTCGGTAGTCTCTGGGAAACCGACGCTCTAGCTCATTGAGTTCATTCAAGCTCCAGGAGCCTGAGTCGGTTGCCTTGGCATCGGGCTTGACCCCCGATGAATTGAACAGCCTTTCTCCACCATCGAAATCCTGTTTCAGTGCCGTATCAAGGTCGTCCAAGGCATCCTTGAAACGGCCTGCATCGAACTTGACGCGCCCACGGATGGAATAGTGCTGGGATAGGTTCTTGTAGGCACTCTCAAAGGTCATGGCAGGCCGAGTTGAGATTGACTTGTCGATGTCGGCGAGGATAGATGCCGTGTTGCCACCATTCGGAAGCTGAAGCCTGAAAACAGCCCTCATCAGATAGCCGTCTGAGTAGGTCGGAACTTGCAGAAGCACCTGATCAAGTTTCTCGATGACTACCTGGATCTGGGCGGGATCCTTCGCGTCCTTTGGGAAGGCCTCAGCCAACGCCTTTAGGGCCTCTGGCGGGCGAGGAACCACCTTGGGGCTGCCACACCATTCAGGTGGCTCCTTGACCCCTGTAATGGGCATCGGAGACTGCGCGAACACAGACAGCGAAGCGACAGCACAAAGGATGATCCTGCCGATGGTTGCCATACCTTGCTCCTTCCCTGCATCCCTGTCGGGAATTTCGGGGGCAATACTGTGAGAAGCATTGATCAGGAAAAGGGTAGCGCCCTTTCTCTCCAGCCCCGACCAAAGAACACGGGGAGGTGGTTATTGGAACCGAACACCCATCAATCCTGGGAGATTCGTCTCTATGGCGATTGGACAATTCCTTGTTCAAGGTCGAATTTCCCATGGTCAAGACCGTAAATGGCCCTGTGGGATTCTCCCAAGCGAACTGAAAGATCCTCACGCTGGCAGTTCCCAGCCAGTTCGTTACATGCCAGCAATCCAAGGGTCGCAGACGCACGAAGGGTGACGATTACGTCCTCTGGGCTGAAGTTGCTCTCAATGTTGTCCCTGGAGTTGAATGCCCCGACCTGATGAATTCCGCCGTGCGTGAAGTCATGGAGCAACGGGAGGAACTTCTTGTGAAGGTCTGAGAAGGAGGTTTCAAACCGTTCAACAGCATCCAGGGCTTTGAATACGACTTCGTATCGTGGTGGCACACCACTCTTCACGCCCTTCTGGTGATAGTCGCGGATCTCACCTTCGGTCGCGGCTTCCATGAACCATACGCCTCGGGTGAAGTTATCAAATTGGGGTCTGAGCAGGGCCTTGGCGGAAGCCATGATCTGCCCTTGGGTCAGCATCAGGATCGCCGTTTGATGCTCCATGCTGATGCGGTGATAGCTACAGGAGATGCGAACCCTCGGAGTTGTCAGGAAATCGACCCCATCAAGGATCTCTCTCGACGCGCTAACCCACCTAAGGGCCTTGTCCAGTTCAACCTGGACCAACGGTTCATCAAACGGGTTTTCTGCCATCAACCCTCATCCGCGTGCCGAGCCAGAAGGGCTCATCGCTGGAGTTTATTCGGGAATGGCCTAATTTACCCGGAACGACACAACACCCTTCCGCAGTGAGGACTCAGGCTGAAATGGCCGAGTCATACAAGGACCGCTCACGGGTCGTTTCAGGAGATCTGGTCGAGTGGAAAAGTTGTGGCCAACCGTCGATAGGAAGGCCAGACTTTAGTCTCAATCACTCACATTGCGGCAAAGCCCCACTTCCGTTAATATTTATCGTTCTGAGACCAAGGACGTCGGGTGGTTCCTCGTGGGCTGGACCCTGTACACCTTCGTTATGTGGGTGCCCTCGATGAAGATCCACGGCGCCATGGCGATCACCTTCACCCTCCTGCTGATCGGGTTCATCCTGCTGGATCTGGCCCATTTCGGGTTCCCGGATATGACCAGGGTCGCCGGCTACGAGCTGATGCTTTGCGCCCTGTCCGCCTGGTACATGATGGCCCATGCCATCTTCTCCCAGGTGTTTGGCCGGGACGTGCTGCCGGTGGGCAAGCCCTGGATCAACTGACCTGCGCCCCCGCCCATGCCTGATCATGGATAGGCTCACTGCCGATGGATCACCGAGGAGGATGTTTATGAAGAAAGGGCACCTGCTGGCCCCCCTGTTCATGTCGCTGTGTTTCTCCGTCCAGGCCTGGGCCCAGCCCGCCGCCAGCAAGGAGGAATGCGTCATCAAATGCCATGAGGCCGCCGCGCTGATCAACGTCAAGGGTCTGGCCGAAGCTGTCAAAGAGATCGGCGACGCGAAGGGGCCCTTCGTCTGGAAGGACAGCTACGTGTTCCTGATGAACCTGGACGGCAAGATGCTGGCCCATCCGATGCAACCCGAGCTCACCCAGCTGCCCCACTGCCTCCTGATCACGGACCCCACGGACAAGGCCATCTTCGTCAGCTTCGTCAATACCGCCAGGAACGCGGGCCAGGGCTGGGTGGAGTACATGTGGCCCCGGCCCGGCCAGCGAACCCCCTCTAAGAAGATCACGTACATCTACCGGGTTCCAGGCAAGGACCTCTTCGTCGCCGCCGGAGTCTATGTCGGCGGGATGATGTACTGATTCCACGCGCCGACTGGCTCAATGGCTGGGAGAACGCCTGGGGTTTCGCAGGGAACCGCCAAGCACGACGGCCGTCAAAGCTGCGGCGACCAGCCCGATGCCCACCCATTGCCAGCTGCTCATGGATTCATGAAGGGTGAACACGCCTGCGGCCAGGCCGATGATCGGGACCCCGAGGCTGAATGGGGCGACCCGATTGGCCGGATGGCGCATGAGCAGGCCTGTCCACAGTGCGTAGGCGACGATGGTCGAGACCCAGCCGAGGTAGGCGACCGCGAGCCAACCGTTCCACGGCACCTGGAGCCACGCCCAGCGGGCCGGCGCCGGGTCGAACAGCACCGTCATCCCCAGGAAGGGGAGGATCGGCACGAGGCTGCTCCAGACCATGAAGGGCACGAGTTTGAAGGGCGCATTCGTGCCGCGTGCCTGGCGCACCATGAGGTTCGAGGCCGCCCACATGGCCGCTGCGCCCAGGGTGAGAACCAGGCCCCACCAGGTCGTGATCGACACCTGGGCACGCCAGGAATGGACGACCTGTTCTGCGGCGATGCAGGCCAGGCCAAGGCCCGCGAGGACCAGCCCGATGATCAGGGGGCGATCCGGTTTCTCACCGAGGAGGACGAAACAGAAGAAGGCCGTAAAGAAGACCTGGGTCTGCATGAGTACGGATGCCAAGGCGGCGGTCATTCCCAGGTGCAGGCCCATGAACAGCAATCCGAACTGGCCGACCCCCTGCAGGAGCCCATAGCCGACCACCCAGACCCAGCGGACCTGGGGGCGTGGCACCACCAGGATCAAGGGGAAGACCGCGAAGACGTACCGGGCGAGGCCCAACTGGAAGGGCGTCAGGGCCCGCAGGCCAACCTTCATGGCGACGAAATTCGATCCCCAGATGAGCACTACACCCAGGGCGGCGGCGAAATCCATGGCGCGGAAGCGTGGGCCGCTCATGCGCTCGCCCCCGGGATGATGCCGTGGATTGGATGGTTCATCGCGGTCGTTCCCTCAAGGCCTTTCGTTCACTGCCTCCTGTCTCGCAGAGGCTGGCGCCGGTGCTCAGAGGATACGCCCCAGCAGGGCCCCTTTCGGAAGCGCCCCCCAGTTCCGCCCGTCCTGGCTTTCGGGCCGGTTGTCGCCGAGAACCAGGTAGCCCGTCCCGCAGACCTGCTGTCCCTCTCCGCTGCGTTCAGGATGGACGACCCAGGGTTCCTCCTGGCGCCGGCCGTTGATCCACAGGTCCGGTCCCTGCCAGGTCACGGCATCTCCGGGCAGACCCAGCACCCGTTTCACCGAGGTCCCCCGAGGTCCCGCCACCACCCAGATCTCGCCGCGGCGCGGCGGATGGCTGATCCAGGTCCTCAGGGCCCAGCGCAGGTCGCCATCGGCGAGGGCCGGTTCCATGCTGTGCCCCCTGATGTGCACCGGGTGCACCCCCCCCAGCGGGGAGAGGACGAGGGCCAGAGCGGCCACGGGGATCCAGGGGCGCACGTGTCTCAGGCCTTCACGGCCAGCCTCCGCCCTCGCCCATCCGTCAGGGCCACTTCCTTCAGGCGGGCGGGGTTGGGCACGAAGGGGGCAAGTTCGGCCAGCAGGCGCTGGGCCAGGGGCAGGGGGCCGTCGAGGCCCAGGTCCGAAAGCAGCCGTCCCTGCAGGGGCGCCAAGCTGCGGTCCAGGGCGGCCTCCAGATCCCGGAAGTCCACCACCACGTCGAAGCCGTCCAGGCCCTGCCGCGCGGCCACCACCTCCACGGTGTAGTCGTGGCCCTCCCAGCGCTCACCGGTCCTGAAGACCACCGACAGGGGGCGGGTCACGGCGGCTTCGAAGGAAAGGGGAGTGTTGCTTCCCAAGACTGACTCCAGGTCGGACCTTCAGTTTGTCATGGCCACGGCTACACTGGGCCTTCGACCGCATACCCGATAACCAGGTGAGACAATTAAAAGACCTCGGCCTCGCCCCGGGGACTGTTTGACCTTTGATCGCAAGGAGGGACCCCCATGAAGGCCCTGGAAATCGCGCTGTTCTGGATCATGACCCTGGCCGCGGGTGGCTTCTTCCTCTGGACCCTGCGCCGCCGCCTGGCCACGCTGGGAGCGGGCCTGCCGGACAATCGCTTCGACCGCCCCTGGGAACGGCTGAAGGGAGTCTTCACCCTGGTCCTGGGCCAGAAGCGCCTGCTGCGGGACAGGTATGCGGGCTTCTACCACGTCCTGATCTTCTACGGGTTCTGCGTGCTGAGCCTGCGCTCGCTGGGGCTCATCCTCGAGGGGCTCTTCCCGGCCTTCCACTTGACCGAAGCCCTGGGTGGTTTCGGTCTGGCCTATCAGGGCACCAAGGACGTCTTCGAGGTGCTGGTGCTCTTGGGCCTGGGTCTCTCCGCTTTCCGGCGCCTGGTGCTGAAGCCCTGGCGCCTGGAGAACTCCGTGGATGCCTGGGCCACCCTGGGCCTCATCGCCGGCCTCATGATCACGGACCTGCTGGCGGACGGGGCCTTCATCGCCATGAACCATCCGGCCTGGGCCTCCTGGTCACCGGCCGGGGCCCTGGTCGCCGGCTGGCTGTCCGGGCTGGGCCCGGGCGGACTGCTCGGGCTCTTCAAGACCACGTGGTGGCTGCATCTGGCGATTCTCTACACCTTCGCCAATTTCCTGCCCTACTCCAAGCATTTCCACGTGTTCACCTCGGTCTTCAACATCTACTTCCGTGATCTGGAGCCCCACAAGAACCTCAAGCCCATGGACCTGGAGGCCGAGCATTTCGGCATCAACAGGATCCAGGACTTCACCTGGAAGCAGATGCTCGACTTCTACACCTGCGTGGAGTGCGGCCGCTGCCTGGAGAACTGCCCTACCACGCTCACCGGCAAGCCGCTCCGGCCCAAGGATTTCGGCAACGACCTGCGGGACTACCTGAAGGCCACGCCCATCGACCAGATGGGCCAGGACCAGCCCGTGCCCGAGGACCGTCTGCTCATCGGCGGGCCGGTGCCCGAGGGCTCCGTGTGGGCGCGTGACGCGGAGCACGCGCCCTGGAGCAAGGCCCAGCTCGAGGGCTGGATCAGCCAGGACACCATCTGGGCCTGCACCAGCTGCGGCTACTGCGAGTGGGCCTGCCCCCTGCAGATCACCTTCGTGGACAAGCTCGTGGGCATGCGGCGCTACCTCACCCTGGAGGAGAGCAATTTCCCCGCGGAGGCCCAGACGGCCTTCAAGGGCATGGAGCGCCAGGGCAATCCCTGGAATTTCGCCCAGGCGGACCGGGCCAACTGGGCCGCGGGCCTCGAAGTGCCCACCATCGCCGAGAACCCGGAGGCGGAATACCTGTTCTGGGTGGGCTGCGCAGGTTCCTACGACGCAGCGGGGCAGCGGGTCTCCCAGGCCCTGGTGAAGCTGCTGAAGGCGGCCGGCGTCTCCTTCGCCATCCTGGGCACCGAGGAGAGCTGCACCTGCGAATCCGCCCGGCGTCTGGGGAACGAGTACCTCTTCCAGACGGCCACGGAGGCCAACGTGGAACTCCTAAAGGGCCACGGCGTGAAGCAGATCATCACCAACTGTCCCCACTGCCTCAACACCCTGAAGAACGAGTACCCCTCCTTCGGCGGCGACTTCGAGGTGGTGCACGGCACCGAGCTGGTCTCGAAGCTCATCTCCGAGGGTCGGCTCAAACTGGAACAGACCGTGGACGTGGACCTCACCTACCATGACCCCTGCTACCTGGCCCGCTACAACGGCCAGGTGGACGCCCCCCGGGCCATCCTCGACGCCATCCCCGGCGTCAAGCTCACCGAGATGGAAAAGCACGGCGAGGCCACCATGTGCTGCGGGGCCGGCGGCGGGCGCTTCTGGCTGGAGGAGCACCTGGGCAAGCGGGTCAACCACGAGCGCTTCGAGCAGGCCCTCGAAACCAAGGCCACCACCATCGCCGTGGGCTGCCCCTTCTGCAACGTCATGCTGAACAACGCCGCGGGGGAGACAGGGCA
>Ga0214166_1000256_pt1 | contig 28254 bp, 39 predicted proteins | sample TroBogepilimnion_27_FD_153005 | JGI IMG/M metagenome (GOLD analysis project Ga0214166, IMG submission 153005) | Freshwater microbial communities from Trout Bog Lake, WI - Practice 18AUG2009 epilimnion v3 | ecosystem: Environmental > Aquatic > Freshwater > Lake > Epilimnion/Euphotic zone ...
TGTGGCTGCTCCTGCTGCTCCTGTAGCTCCTGCTGCAGATCCAGCAGCTCCTACAGCATAGTCCTAAACGGTTTGAGGATTGGTTTTAAGCCACTTTTAGCCTAGTTAGGTACAAAGATATACCCCCTTTCAGACTTACTGTCTGATCGGGGGTTATTTTTTTTGCCATTTTACGGCGTGTCTTCCCTGTACTGTACAGTCTGTACAGTAAAATCACCCATGTCAGTGGGTGATTTTCTGTCTGCTTCTTTTAACTCTCAGTTTCTGTCTGTTCCGCGCAGACATACCGCCAAAGTATCCGACTATCTCAGGGTCTGCTATAGCAAACTCTAAGCATTCAGTCTTGACAATACACCTAGCACAGATCCCTTGGATAACACGAGTAGGTTCCCCTCGGTCAGGGAAGAACAGATCAGTATCTATGCCAATACAGTTGGCACTTTCCCTCCAATTAGCCATGGACTACCAGCCGTATAGGTGTAGTAAAGCTGACAGCAGGTCAGCTATTGCTCCTTGTAACAGTGTTAAGTATTCTAGCTTCATCGGCATGCCACGCAGTAGTAAGGGGTTCTCATCTCTGACTTGTTAATCTTAAAGAGCGAGGCACACCTAGCACACCTAAGTGTGACCTCGTAATCTACATGTTCCATTTATCCTCCAGTTGAGTAGAAGCCACCAGCCTTGAAATGAACTGGCGTGGCAGACCATACTCTAGACATGGACTGTTGGCAACAGACAGGCAGTGAGTCATCACCAAATTCTTTATGGATCTCTATGATATTTCCACAGACCCCACATTTGAAATCATATCTAGGCACAGTCCATCCCTTCGTCAATAGGTGTGGGTGCAGTTAGTAGTGCACCACAGTCAAAGCATGACTGCTCCAAGTCATACCATCCTACCTCTCTGGTCTCTTCATCCCACATAACACGCAGGTTAAAGATCTTGCACCCGCAGATGCAAGCCATAGAAGGTATCCCTTTAAGGTTTAAGCTCATCTACGCCTTGGTTCTGACTACTCCAAAACATTTTGTAATACTCTAGGTCGTAAGAGAATCGCTTAATGTGTTGGACTGTTGCACCAGTGTGGGCATAGAGTGGCACACCTGCCTCATTCATTCTGCGGAAGAAGTTAATATCCTCAGATACAAACTTGTCCCCTACCCCAGTCTCATTGAAGAACGGTACGTTGCCATGTACTTCTCTCATCTTGAGGGCAGCACTGCGGTGCATGAACAAGAAGCCAAACCCAGCAGCGCCTACCTTGACTAGCGCATTAGCTGGCAGTGGGTGTACGTACTGTATTTGGTATGGGTCATCAGTAAATTGAAACAGTGCAGGAAATGGAGTCATGAGTGGCTGCTCATTCTCCTTGGAGATGAAGTAGACGCCGCTTACTACTGGCTTAGTAGTAGGGTCGCATTCATTCCATAGCAATCTAAGTACATCAGATGTAAGTACAATGTCGCTATCTACCCATAGTACCCATGGGAAATCTGTGTGGTCTAGCCAGTAATCAAAAGCATTTTGACGTTGGCGTCCGATCTGGTTACCCTGCACACGCATGGCAGATTTGATAGGGATGCCACCGCCTACGATTGAATAGACTAATCCTTCGGTAAACTTGCCATCAGTAGTCCCGTTGTCACACCAGCAAACTATGATAGAGTCAGGATCAATCTTCGGCTTCTGTTGCACTTGCATTGGCTTCTTCGAGCGTTGTGTCTTGGTCACGGTAGGGTCTCCATCCACCTAGGTTTTGTACTATTGATGCCAGCACACGCTGGACTTTCATGCGAGCACCATCGGCAGATGTGCCCATCTCTTCACCAAGCTTTGCCCAGTCTGCGTGCTCACTAGCAAAACGCAGTCTAAGTATCCTCTGCTTGGATTCAGATAATTTGTAATAGCTCTTGGCTATGTCAGAGCGCAGTGCTAGCCAGTTCATGCCATCACTGATCTCACCATTACCAAACTTAAGGTTAAGGTCTTTGATCTTGCTAGGCATTTCGTATGACTCAGCAATGATGGTAGGTAGGAATGCTTCGACAACAGATACGTCGTAGTAATACAGATCTGCCAAGTCATATCCCACAATGCGAGCCTTCTCCTTCTCGCAGTACGTGATGCAGTGATTGCGCAATGACTTGGCGATCAGCTTGTCTTTATCCTTTTCCTCTAAGGACATCCACTCCTTGAATTTCTTGGGGTGGCTGACGAACCAAAGATACATCTCCTGCTGGAGATCGTCTACCTCTACCATTGGGTACCGCTTCTTGAAGTCAGAAGCAATCCGTATCATCATCTCTTTGTACGGCAACCACTCATCTATCTCGTGCTTCATGGGAGCAGGATGTCTCCATCCGTTAGCGGTACTGCATAAGGAATAACCTTGCGGTTCTTCTCTACCAAGATACCTATGCCCTGTTGCCAGTTAGCAATGCCTGATGTGAGATAAGAAGCTTGTCGCATGTCCATGAGGTGTCCCACCTCTAGCCCGTAAACGGTTCTATTCTTGCCGTAGAGACCCGTTGTCTCGTGTTGTAGTCCTAACTTGTGGGTGTGACCACAGACAACGCTCTTGCCTAGCTTCTTGGCTAGACTCATAGCAGTAGAACCCGGTACTTGCACAGAGCGTCCCTCGTCCCCGTGAGCCATTACCCAGCCGGGTAGTAACTCCTTGAACCTATGCAAGTACTGGATGCCTAATGAAGAATACCCCAACAGTTCTTCTATCTTGAGTGATTCAAGAGAGCCGAATGCTGGGGCATACTTACGGATGTAAGTTTGGATTCGATCTGTATGGTTTGATCGTTGAATAATAAAGGGTTTGTTTCTGCCGAGTGCATCTCGGAAGTCAGCCATGATGTTGTAGGTCTGATCTATTGAGTCTTGCAAGGTAGGTGCGTATTCGCCTGCCATACCTTTGTTCCACCTGCTTGGTTCTGGTGCATCTAGTTCATCCCCCACGCACCAGAGCTCATTAGGTCGGTACCATTTGATAAAGCTGATAACCTTCTTAAGAGCTACTGGGTCGTGATAAGGGATCTGTAAGTCACTGAGTACTACTACTCTTCGCATCAGGTAAACCTTCCCACTGTCCGTTTTGGACTAGTATGCCTATTATGGCATAGTTTGCAAGGTCAACGAAGGTATCGTGTAGTGATTCGTAATTCGGCGTGTCGTTCTCAGTCTCGACCAAGTGACTAAACCGTTGGAGTTTATCAAACATTCTAACTCTAAGACCATTGAGTGGTCCGCCGGGAGCAAGTGAGATGTTAAGCGGACCGTAATCTTCCTGCTTCTTAAGGAGGATTGACTTGAGTTCAACAAGGATATTGTCGACATCACTTGGTCTCATCGCTTAGTACTTCCTTCGCTTGTAGTTCAAAGTTCTTCATTGACTCACGCACTTGTAGTTCCTGCCACACTTTGTCTGCTTGACCAAGTGGTGCTGCTACTAGTAGTGCTGCTAGTCCAATGATTAGTTCTTGTGCTTCCTTGATATCTTCAGTACTAACATGATAGATATCATAGAGAGCACCAAGAAGATCCAAGGTCTTGTCCTCCGTAACCGCAACTCCTATGCTTCCTTCCATGTGTTCGATGTGTGTCCAGATTGTTTCGTCAAGAGGTAATACAATCTCTGATTCGCTCATTGATCCAGTCCTTTCCTAGTTTAACGATGACGCTATTTACGTCCTCGCCTTCGGGCATTGGTACTACATTGGCATTAGGTAACTCACGTTGTATCTTCTTGCCAAACTCAGCTCCTGCGTTGTCACCATCTGTAAGGATGATAACCATATCGAAGTCATCTAAGATTCTTGTATAGTGGGACTTCCAATTGTTAGCCCCCGGTATACCTACCGTTGGGTGAGTAGTCTTTACTGACATCATGATGGAATCAAACTCACCCTCAGTAACGCAGATATATTTCTGTGCTACGAAGCAAGCTTGAGTATTAAACATGGTGGTCTTAGCACCACTCATGCCCATGTACTTTGGTTCTTGTCCGCCTATTGACCTGAACCTGATATCAACCACACCACTCGGAGTAACGTAAGGTATAGCAAGCCTACCAACAAACTGCTCATGCCCCGGCAGAGGATCTACGACCACTCCCAAATGAAACATGCGAGCTTCTTCTACCGACAACTGTCGCGTGGCGAGATATGCCTCGGCGTGGTTGATGTGTGCTTTGTAATGCTCCGTTGCTTTGAGGAGAAATTGTCTGTGCGAATTCGATAGCCTCACCTAACGTCCCTCCTTGTCTATGCATAATCAAATCGTATGTATCACCTGATACACCACAACCAAAACATTTGAATCTATTTGTTTCTAGGTTAACAGTAGCACTAGCAGTTCCATCTTCATGGAATGGACAACGCATCTTACGCCATCCACCTGTACGTGCGGGTACTGTAGCACCAATACTATTTAAGTAATCTTCAATGCTATGCTTTTCCATCCGTTACTCTCCTCAGTAATTCAATCCATACTGAGCCGGGCATAGTGGCATACCAATCATCAGGGTTACCTTTGCCCTTACGCTTGTGCAAGACTACTCCTGTCCAAGCATTATCGTTTGCCATCTCTACCTTCAACTCTTCTACCCACCCCGCCAAGTCCATCCCGGCGTGGTTTTTAATCTCTATCGTAACTCCCGGTATGCCAGAGATGTCACCCTTATCTAGGGTGGCACCCGCTAGCCTACGATCTACATACGGATACCATTGTTTGAGCCATGCAACTACATCGCGTTCTGCTTGTGCGCCTTTAGCTTTGCTTGCACGTCCACTCATACTGGCATTACCTCTTGATTGTAATCTCTTACTATATCTTCAAGATACATAGAAGCAGGATCAAATGATAGTGACACATACGTGCCACCTGTTTGATCTGCCTTGCCGTATCTATTCTTAACTGGTGCTATACACATGTAGTAATCTAACCCTGTAGGTAAAGGCATCTGTCCTACTGTGAGCACCATCGCTGGAATCTGTGCCACCTTACCTTGCAAGGCAGAGCGTGGTTGGCATGGGTAGCCTTGTGCTCCTTCTTGCGTATGGTGTAGCACTAGTACTGCAGCATTAGTATCTCTAGCTAAGTATTTAAGTTCCTTCATGATCTGTCGCATTGCTGCGAACTCTTCAGCTCCATCCATTGCTACATCCATGAGGTTATCCACCACGATTAGTGTTGGACTTCTACCCCACATAGTTTCAAAGGCAGAGACTTCTTCATCTAGATCCTTAAGTGTTGGGCTAGATTCGAATGACCAATAGAGATGGCTTTGCTCTGACAAGATAGACTCTGCAGTATCAGGATTAGTTTTCATAAGTGTCTCTGCCTGTGACTGCGTCATTTTACCTGTCATTGCTAACAATCTCATAGCCATAGTGTGAGCATTGGTATCCGCTGAGAAGTAAAGTGTTGGTTGCTTTAGCCTTGCAGCTATGTGTAATCCAAGTGAAGACTTACCTGCACCCGGAGTACCAGCAATCACTGTTACCTCTGCTCTACGAATAACAATACCTGCACGTTCGAAGGCTTGGAAGGGAGCAGGTAATGGCTCCCCACCTACCTCTGACTTATGTATGCTACGCCGTAGCGTTTTCATATTCTAAGTACACCTCATAGACTTCGTTGAGTAGATCATCATCAGTGATTACACCTTTACCTTGTGAATCATTCCAACCTTTTTGTAGGATCTTTTGTACGTGTTGACAATCTTCACAATCTACTTCACGCAACCTCATCATGTTTCCCTTCTAACTCATCTACTATCCACCAAAGAGTATCAATCTTATCTTCATCGTCACCCTCTAGTGTCTCCCTAAGCATTGCGCCTAGTGTAGTAAGACTTAAGGTAGTCATTACTTCATCCGATCTGGTACGTATGTATTCCATTCTGGGCTGGACTTATCCACGTAGATAGTCTTGCACTTGGTTGGATCACCTTGTGCTGATGGACAGAAGTATCCTTTGTAGATACCACCTTGCTTAGATGTACCTTGGATGGCTGTCATCTTTCCATGTGGACATGAACGTCCGCCCCCAATAGGGGCTTGACTAAAAGGTGGTATGTCTTGTACGACTGTGCCACCTAGTGTTTGTGCGATTAGGTTTGAAGCTGGAGTAAGTGGTGCTTGTTGCCCACGTACACTAGCCTCTAGCTCCGATACAGCAGAGCTAATAGCGGCAAGAGATTCAGATACTACTTGATCTAATCCCGTGCCTGTCTCAGCACGTACAGTTACAAGACTACCTGCTGGTGTCTTAACTGTGATACTGATAGGTGCTTCTGTGCTACTCATCATTCTCCTTTGGTTGTGTGTACCAATCACAATGCTCGGTCAACCCACACATCTTACAGTGTTGGAAGTTAGGCACAAAGATATTATCTTTACGTGCCCTGTCGAACATAGTGACCAGCGCTTCGATCTTGCTGTCAGTATAGTCAGCGAGATCGAACGATGGTGATAGTTCACCCTTACGTGCCATCCAGTAGTAACCTTTGGTTACCTCTAGACCGTAGACTTTACGTAGCCCGTAAGAATAGAACGCTAGTTGTAGTGCTGAGTCAGGCGTAGTCTTGCCTGTCTTTAGATCCACGATACAGTACTCAGACTTTTCAGTATCGTAGAACACACGATCAATAAACATCTTTACTTGCACGCCTTCAACCATAGGTGAAGCTTCTATTTCAATAGCCGGTTCACCATCACTGAAGGTAGCGATTACCATGTGCGGGTTGTCATCTCGCCATTGAACCCATCTATCAAAGAACTTGTAGCCATTAGTAAACCACCAGTCTTCATCCTCTGGGTTGCGACGAGGTGAAGCTACTCGCCAACTAGACTTGTCGCCTTGGTATTCAGGGCGTTCGTTAGCAGTCTCAGCCCACCATATTTTCCATTGATCTAGTAATGTCATTAGAATTGAACTGCTATCCATAAGAACAAGAACTCAATGTCAAGTGTATGTCTATCAATGTGAAAGCCAAGACCTATGCTTCTTAGGTAGTACCCAAAGCTGATCCAGCTTTTGCCTATACGTATTTCTTTCATAGATGTTTCCTATCCCATTCTTCTGTGGCTCGGTGCACAGCACTACCACCATAGAACCACCACGCTGGTAGCTCTTGGATCTTCTTTACTCGGTTGAGATAATACGACCAACCACATGACAACCATGTAGTCAGGCTTGAATAAGATATATGTTCAGGTAATTCGTGGTCGTCAATTGTGACCATGCTTCTCTCCTTTGGTTGGGCTAGCAAGCAAGACCGGAGAGAGCCAGTCCTGCTTGCGTAGCGTGTCATAGCATACACCACGACACAGTGGAAACTACTAAGAAAACACCGTGTCGTGACAGATAGGTGTGTGCTATGCTTGAGGGTATGGCTTGATCAATAGATCAACCACACCTGACACGTTGTTTTCTTCAGCGTATAAGCGTGCTGCTTCTGGAGTATCGAAGGGACCATGTACTGTAACAGGTACCTTCTCTGTCCATGCAGCTTCTATTAGTACGTATATCATTGCTCTTCTCCTAGTTCATCATGCAATGTATCTGGATCTTCTTCCAGTTCTTCTTCATCTATATCATGGGCGAGGTCATCGCCACTCATCCACATAGGTTCACTCATTAGTAATCCCAACTCTTGTTAGACCAGCCTTTGGTTACACCAGTAGCTGTAACGTATTTATCTTTGCCCATGCTGTTGTACTTACACAAGCATGAGAAGGCATCAGATGAACAGTCAAAGCAATAGGCACAATAGAAGCAAGTAAAGTCATTGGCATCTAGTGTTGCTTCATCTATGAACTGATCACATGATGGACATTGGTATGTCTCTGTTACTCCATCAAAGTAATCATAGTCATTCTTGCTTACCCATGTACTGACACCCTTAGACTTACGAGGATCAGCATAGCCATAGTCTAGGTAGCATGAATCATTAGACCACCACACGCCTGACTTATCTTCCTTACCAAGGTCTTGGTTAAGAAGATAGCATTCGTGCTTAGCACGTGGATCAACAGTAAGTACAGCCACCTTGGAACCAGCGGTGTACTCTTCTAACATCTCCCATGTGTAGTCATTATCTAGTGCTGCTACTCCACCAATGGTAGGTAGAATATCTTCAGCAAAGATACGGGTATCAGATCTATCATCCTTATCATGTGGAGTGACAGGCAAGATACCATTGTGTGCGATGTGAGTACGCTCATCATCGCCTAGTGTAAATGGATGACAGTTAGCTACAATACGTGAGCCATGTGTAGCATAACGAGCATGCCACATAGCATAGCCTTCCATGTAATAGCTACGCATTTCTAAGAACCTGTTAACAGATTCATCAGCGTCCATTGTACGCTCACGTAGGATACGCTTCTCATCTGGTATTACGATAGAGAATCCATACCCATGTGGGTTGTTGAGTGCAGAATTAACCAGCTTATCTCTATCAGGTATAACTCCGGGTGGTACTACGCATAACATACACATTAGTTCTCTCCTTGGTCTTCGATTAGTAGTTCTTCTTTGTCGAACAGTTCGTTCATGATAATGAACAGGTTAGGATATGTATCGCTATGCTCTGACACATAGGCTACAAACCTAGTCCAAGACAACGGTTTATGTTTGACCGACATCTTGAGATCACGAGTGTATTCAACAGCAGCATGAACAAGTTCTATTGCTGATAGCACACGCTCGTAGCGCAGTGAACCACGGAACACTCTGACTTCTAGTGTTGCGTCGTTCTCTATGTTGATGGCAGCATACCTGCCATTGGATTGCTCACCATTCTTAACCTTAGGTATGATCTTACCTTTGTCACCGAAGGTAGCATAGTTAGATGAACGACCAGCAAGTCTAGTGATTTGCCGTTCGTTGTCATAGATAAGTTTCATGAATCTAATCTGATGAGACTCACGCAATGTAATAGTACCACCGCTGAATGCTGAACGTGATACGTGTACATGCAAGCCACAAGTACTAGTGTTCCATGACCTGAACCTACGAGATTTAAGTTTGCTTAGTATGTCAGCCCATGGGAAACTCTCTTGCATTTCCACAAGAGAATGTGGATGGGTAACTATCTCGAAGCCATAGGACAATGAACCATCTGACTTAAGATAAGCACGGTCACCATAGCCAGTCTTACTAGCTACGTAATCAACCACCTCATCGAAGTAGTCTTCATCACGACACTCAACCTCAAGCTCGACACCAAAGTAATACTTGGCGTCACCATGAAACTTAGGTCGTGGTTTGTAGCTGTAGTTGTGGATGTTACTGTTGCTTTCTGGATCATCACGTTCACATGTATGATCTTCTAGAACATAATGATGGTCCTCATAACCACAATCATTACAACTATAGTATCTTTCTTGATCACAACGTGGACAGATAGATTCACCTAGCCAATTGCTATAGGTAAGATCATCTTCACTAGGCACTAGTGTTTCACATTCGTGACACATGATAGCGTCGGGGTTTTCATCTGACCAAACAACATAGCAATCTTTACACATGTCGTTGTTCTCAACGTTCTCAAACCCACCCCATGGCTTGCGTTTATTACAAGCGTCACAAAACTGAGTACATGAGTAGTGCATGATAGTTTGATCTTCTAATGTGTATGGTGCCCACATATTATTTTCATGTTGACTAGCACGTATGCTGTTAGTCATGTAGTAATGACGATAGGTGTTGTCCCAATCTAATCCAATAGGATAGATTGTTAACTTACACCTTGGACATTCACCTAGCGATGGTGGCACTGGGTGCTGCTCTTCTGTTATCTGATCCACTGATGGATCATCTATTACATCAGGCATTGTTCTCTCCTTACTTAGTAGTTGTTAGTACCAACCATGATTTCTTTCATGGCTCCAAGCAACTGACGGCTTGCCATATCTCTTAGCAATATACGCCAGCCCCTTGTCAATCTGATCAGGGGCTGGGGTTCTAGGATCTAGTCCTAAGATCTGTGGTATTCCGCCAGCATGTGAACCGTCATCTGTTGCCTCAGTATTGAAGGCACCGTGTCTCCAATGAGACTCGACAGTCCACAATTTGTTAAGGGCTTTCCATTCAGAACGCCCCCAGTTGTACTGCATTTGCATTATGCCACGAGCGTATGACTTAGCTACTGCTGGGTGCCAGAATTTGTTAGGCATTTCCTCGCACTTGATCTTGTTTACCACGGCATGTGCTGTATCAGGGAAGAATACAGACCAGAATGCTAGGTAAGTTACAGATAGGTAGGTCATTACTTTCTTTAGCATGCTTGCTCCTTACGCTTGTGACTCCTCGACTAACCGCCAGTCTACATCCCAACTGCCGTCCTCAATACTAACATGCTCTTGGAATTTGTGGTCAGCCAGTGCCCCGTTAGTCCGGAGCCAGTGTTCTTTATCAGCAGTACTGAAGTTGTTCCATCCTTTAGGGAATGGGTCAACGACTATGTACTTGTAGTCTACATTCCACATGCGGTAAAGGACTACCTCACGTGGTACGTTGTCATTGATAGGTACTACATTATCCATTGTTCTCTCCTTTGTTGTCGTAGTTTTCTTGGGCTGTAATTTCGTCCACTACTCCTGCTTCGTAGCCGTCCCACCATGCTGTCCTGTAGGTAAAGAACCATACAGCCAGCCCGAGCAGTACGTCAACGAGCAGGTTGAATCCGTTATAGTAAATCATGTTAGTCTCCTGTCGATATAAAGCTAGCCGTTGTGGCGTAGCAATTTCTAGTCTGGGGGTGCGGTAAAAAAAAAGAGAGGCGAGTGAGCCGAAGCCCACCCGCCAGTCTTGAAGTTAAGCAACCACCTCGATAGCAGATACTTGGATCTGCGTGAATGGCTTGAAGCGTTGGTCATTAGCGATACCCGGACGACGATCGAACCGAGTAACCAAACGACCGATGATTTGTACATGAGTATCAGCTGTTAAGCCGAGAGCACTGTCGCCGTTGTCGATGAATACCAATGGCATAGTAGTTATACACTTACCTTCCTCGTCACGTTGTGAGAGGTTAGCAGTTACGATTGAGCCTGTGTTGCCACGTGATGTGATGTTCTTGATGTTACCTGTTAGTGTTACTGTATTCATGTTTATCTCCTTTAGTAGTTTATTGGTTGAGGCGACTGCCCCTGCCGTTAGGCACAGGGACAGTCTGCCTGTATAGATTATACTATGGTTGGACAAGTTCGGTTACTTCGTCCAGTGTGTATCCAGCACAGTACGGACAACCGTCTGTGTCGTTACAGTTATCAAGCATTTCTTCTGCGATGATACGTGCTTGGTCTTCGTTCATGCGTCTGCCTCCTGACAGGTTGGACATGTGATACGGCGAGCGAGGAAGGTTAGGTTACACCAGTTACAGACTGCTTCTGTTGGTAGTAGTTCGAGGTCACGGCTATCTATTCTGTCAGCCAGTTCAACGATAGGTTCCGTGAACTCTTCACGCTCGCCCTTGGGCGTACGCGTGAGAGGGGCAACCCAATCGTGACCGCTTGGCTCGGTAGTTATGAGCCATTGGTTACGGTATTGGATGTTGCCTTCGTCCACGATTTCGTGGGCGAGTATGGTTTGGTTGGTATCGAATATTTCTTGGCACTCAGTACAGCGTTCGCCAAAGAGTTCGAGTGTTTGCCAGCATTTAGCACAGCTGGTTACGATATTCATACCTGTATCTTCTGTCATGATCTTCTCTTTTCTGTTTGATACGCACCCGATTTGGATACGCCATTATCAGGACTCCTAAGTCATGCCCCCGAGCCCGCGGGGCGGGCGTCTGAGGGCGAAGCCCGAGGGAGGGGGATGCGGGCATGGCGCCGAAGGCGACAGGCTAGAGAGCATGGATTTAGCGAAGCGGTGCGAGCGCGTGGCTTTTTGGACACGCGGCGGCGAGCAATCCTGCGAACAAGCACAGTCCGCGCAGCGGACTTGACGACGGAGTACGATAAGGGCACCGTGAGAGGACAGCATTGATCCGCACGCCGAAGGCGTAAGCGGTCATATGCTGAACAGGGCGGGGCGTGGCGTATCGGAGCGAGGAAGCCGTAAGAGCTGACGAGCCCCCATACGACAGCGATGGACAACGTCCGAGCGTGCGCCAGAGCGGGGAACCGCGAAGCGCCCGTGATCCGACTGTCACTGCGGACTGCAGGTACCACCTGCCAGCCACCGTCAGAATAAAAACATTTTGTTTGGCTGGTAAAGGAAAGTAATTTACTTACAGCGCCCCGAGTCATGAGACGATGGGGACAGTCAGCACTCCTACGTCGCCAGCCATACTGGGACAGTCTGACTGTCGGGCTTGACCCGCCGGTTATTAAACCAGCCACTGATTTAAGTGTGACTGTCTGCCTAGAATTTTCTGGTGGTATACTGGACTGGTATGTCCTAGTTTGTCCCTATTTAGGGACCAAACACAGTAGTAAGGGAAAATATATTTCCCACACGAAACGTTCGTTTCGGCTGTTTGAACGGGTTAATACTATATAGAGCAGTAAATACTGCTACTGCTATTCGCAGGCTTTTATATAGCCTGCTCATACTGTTACAGAACAGTAACTGTACAGACAGTGTAGATGGGGATAGTCTACCTAAAAGGGGCACAATGGCAGGAAAAGGATTTGGTACGGGAGCTGACCATTTCAAGGTCAAAGCTCTAGCCGAGGCTAAGGCAAAGGTGATCTCCCTTGTGGAGCAGGGGGCAACTACCCACCAAGCCATGACAGCCGTCAATAAGAAACCCGATACCCTCAGACAATGGATACTGCGTGACTCCGACTTTGCGGAAGCTTTAGCTGAAGCAAAGGAGCGAGGCGAGTCAACTTCGTTGGCGAGTATCGGTAAAGACAAGTCTGAACTACAGTTCTCAGAATTCTCCAAAATTTTTTTAGGGCAGCAAGTATTCCCTCATCATCAGGACTGGGTGGATCTGCTAGAGGCTAGGGAGCCTTCTTGGTTACACCCCTCTATGATCTACGAGCCAGCCGAACGTCACCGTCTGTTGGTGAACGTTCCTCCTGAGCATGCCAAGTCCACCGTCATTACGGTGAACTACTCGACCTACCGTATCGCCCTAGATCCCAACATTCGAATCATCGTAGTTTCGAAGACCTTAGTCAAAGCACGAGAATTCGTGTACGCAATCAAGCAACGCTTGTCACACCCTAGATGGCTCAAGATGCAGAACGCATACGGACCTGAGGGTGGCTGGAAACAAGACGCAGATACTTGGCGAACTGACACGGTATATCTTGGGGGCGATGCGCGTAACTCCAGTGAAAAGGATCCTACGATCCAAGCACTCGGTATGGGTGGTCAGATCTATGGAGCACGTGCGGATCTGATCATCCTCGATGACTGTATTACTACCGCCAATGCCCATGAGTGGGAGAAGCAGATTAACTGGCTTCAGAAAGAAGTTATCACCCGTCTGGGTAAGAACGGTAAGCTACTCGTAGTAGGGACGCGAATTGCGGCTAATGACCTTTATAAAGAACTTCGTAATCCTAAGCATTGGTCTGGTGGCAGGTCTCCTTTCACTTATATGGGTATGCCGGCTGTACTTGAATTCGCCGAAAAGCCAGAAGACTGGGTCACACTCTGGAAAGAATCTGATGTCCCTTGGGACGGAGATGACGACATCCCGCCCAATGAACGTGGATACTACCCAAAGTGGGACGGATCAGCGTTATACAAGCGCCGTTCAGAAGTTACTCCTTCTACGTGGGCTCTTGTCTACCAACAAGAAGACATCCAAGAAGACTCAGTATTCCCACCAGCATTGGTACAGGGATCAGTTAACGGGGCTCGAAGAGTCGGACCTCTAAAGCCCGGAGCAATGGGGCACCCTAAAGCTGTAGATGGCTATACCGTTGTAGGTATGGACCCAGCTATTGCTGGTAAGACTGCGCTAGTCGCACTGACCTACAACAAAGCAGATGGCAAGATCTATGTCCTTGATTGCCTCAACATGGCAGAAGGTAACTACCAAAAGATCCGTGCTGCTATTGAAGCCTATACAGAACGTTACCGACCACAAGAAGTGCGTATTGAAATCAACGCCTTCCAGAAAGCATTTGAACTCGATGAAGACTTACGGAATTGGCTTGCAGGGCGAGGAGTTAGATTCAACTCCCACTTCACAGGCAAGAACAAATGGGACACAGGATTCGGTGTCGCTAGTATGTCAGCATTGTTCGGATCGCTTAGGGATGGGGTCCATCAGGATAACAACCTTGTGGAACTTCCTTCGTCAGATGGCTCAGAAGGAATCAAAGCTTTAGTACAACAACTGATCACATGGAAGCCAGACACCAAAGGTCCTACGGACTGCGTCATGGCTATGTGGTTTGCGGTCATTCGTGCCCGTGAAATGATTCAAAAGAATACCAATGTGTCTCCGTACCTCACAAATAGGTGGGCTACTAGGTCGCAAATGGAATCTAGATACTCAATCAATCTCGACGATGCTTTTGCAGAGCAGTGGTCGGATCAATTCGGATAGGAAACATTATGGCAGCAAAGCCTGTAATTAAAGTTAACTCTAACCCAAACCCTACGCCTGCTAAAGCCATGAAGAACTCAACTGATTTTTCAAGCAAGTATGACTGGGGACATAATGCATGGAATTCAAAAGAAGGAACTGATGAATATGGTCGACCAACATTCAACAATAAGGCGCCAATCAATCCTATTAAAGTTAATTCCAACCCAAACAAAACACCAGTTCGTTCATCTGGATCACTATCACAATCTGGTCGACTAGGCGGTGCACACGCTGGTGGAAATGGTATTAGTGAAGAAGAAATGTTTGCAGGAAAAGCGCCATCAAAGCTTGGTGGTATGAGTGAACTTGGTGCTCGCATTGTGCGTGCCACCGAAGGCGAAGTCCCACTACCTTAAGGATTACTAAGTGTTAACTATTCCACAAGTTGTCTCACGTGTACAGGCGTTGCGTTACCGCAATACCTCTCGTGACATGCGTAACGGTGACGTTCAAATGGTACGTCAGGGTAAGATCTCACAGGTCTACCCTAACTTCTTCCCAGATGGTATTGACCAGAACGTAGTCGCCAACTTCATTGACGTTGTCGCACGCGACCTTGCGGAAATGATTGCACCACTGCCAGCTATCAACTGCTCGGCTGTTAACCAAACTTCAGACCGTGCCCGTACGTTTGCAGATAAGCGTACCCGCATTGCTGCTAACTACTTCCGTCATTCAGAGATGGAAGTTAACATGTTCAATGGTGCGGACATGTTTGTTACATATGGATTCCTCCCTTTCATTATTGAACTGGACGAGGAAGCAAAGCTGCCACGCATCCGCCTAGAAAATCCTGTCGGAGCTTATCCGGAGTTTGACCGCTACGGACGATGCATAGCCTTTGTCAAGCGTTACTCAATGACGCTAGGAGAACTGGTCGCCCAGTTCCCTGATTACGAACGCCAGATCCTTGGACCTGACGGATACAAGCAAGACCTTAACGGTATGCTTGAGATGATCCGTTACTATGACAAAGATCAAAGCGTTCTTTACTTGCCATCTCGCAGTAACTTTGTATTGAGCCAAGCACCTAACCCACTGGGTAAGATGATGGTTGTCATTGCAAAGCGTCCAAGCCCAGATGGTGAGCTACGTGGGCAGTTCGATGATGTGCTAGGCATTCAGTTGCTACGCAACCGATTCGCTCTGATGGCTATGGAAGCTGCAGAGAAATCCGTTCAAGCACCAATCGTTCTACCTAACGATGTACAAGAATTGCAACTTGGTGGAGATGCGGTTATCCGCACAGCCAACCCACAAGGCGTACGCCGCGTGGCTTTGGAAATTCCACAAGGTGCATTCAATGAACAACAAATCCTGAATGATGAATTACGTGTAGGTGCTCGTTACCCAGAATCACGTACAGGAAACATGAAGGCTTCTATTGTAACTGGTGCCGGAGTTGAAGCCCTAATGGGCGCCTTCGACAGCCAGATCAAATCTGCACAAGCGATCTTTACAACAGCGTTACGGGACGTTATTTCGCTTTGCTTCGAAGTAGATGAGAAGATATTCAATGTCGAGAAAACTATTCGTGGTACCGATGCAGGTTCTCCTTATGCCATCACCTATACTCCATCGAAGGATATTAAAGGCGATTACTCAGCGGACGTGCGGTACGGCATGTTGGCTGGTCTCAACCCGGCGCAAGGCTTAATCTTTATGCTTCAAGCCCTTGGTGGCAAGCTGATCTCCAAGGATATGGCAATGAGAGAAATGCCTTTCAATGTCAACGTAACATTAGAACAAGAAAAGATTGAGACTGAAGATCTACGCTCATCATTGATGGGTGCTCTTCAGGCTTACACACAAGCCATTCCACAAATGGCAGCACAGGGACAAGATCCATCAGAGATTATTCAAAGAGTCGCTCAAGTTATTAAAGAGCGTCAACGTGGAAAAGTACTCGAAGATATTATCGAGGAAGTATTCACACCTAAGAATCCTCCTGCTGGGGCTCAACAACAGGTTGAGCAACCCGTCCCCTCTGCTCCCGGAGCTCCAGTAGGAGGCGCTCCTTCACCTATGGGTGAGGAACAAGGCGGTCCTATCGGACAAGGCGCTGAAGAAGGTCCACCATTCCGCGGACCCGGTGAAGTAACCCCAAGGCCAGAGCTACAAAGTATTTTAGCAAGTCTTAATGCGTCAGGAAAAGCAAGCGGTAGCGTAAGAACTATCGCACGTCGAACAGTCGGATAGGAGTAATCATGGCAACCCCAAGAAAAAGAACAGTAAAGCCAAGAACGGTTGCCGATGAATCCTATAGCCCACTTGAGATGTATTGCATTTGGCTACATGAATACAAGAAAGCTTTGCGTAAAGCAGGCTTTACTAACGATGATGCACTGTGGCTTGTTGCCACAAAAGAATCTTTCCCTGATTGGGTGAGCTACAAAGCCCCTACTGAAAAAGACATTCAGAATTTATTAGATGAGGACGAAGACTAATGGCAGGACAACAAGGCGGTTACCGTCAGCCAGCTAATCCAGCTCCCGTCTCAGGACCGGGTGCTCTCTCACAACGTACCGATGGTGGCGCCGTAGACGGCATGCAACCAGCACAGACACAAGCTCCTAAGTACATGCCGGGTCTTGGTTACGGTAAAGGCGGAGAGAATATGGCTAACCAACAATCTGCACCGTTAGCTGGCTCACCTACACCACAAATGCCTGCACCTACAATGCCTGCAGTTCCACTATCTGCGCCAACTATGCGCCCTAACGAACCTATTACTGCTGGTGTTGACTTTGGTCCGGGTCCGGGATCAGAAGCAATTCAGATTCCTAATCAAGCAATGTCACCTAGCCATACAATTAAGCGTATTGCACAAGCGGATCCTAGTGGAGAGTCTGAGCTTCTTTACAGAGCGTTACTTGACAGAGGTCTCTAATGTCATTTAATCAACCGCTACCCGGAGCGAATGGGTTAAACCCACAAGTTGCTCTGGAGAACCCTTCAATTTATGTAGCTGCTAGTACGATTCCTATGAATCAACAGCAAGCTAACCATGTTAACCAGATTTCTGCTATCATTTCTCGAAACGCACAGTTGATGAGTATGGATCCTAAGGTTGCTCAAAAGCAATATTCCTCTATGGACCCACTAGTCCAACAGCAACTTAAGTCTTTCTATCCTGACTCCAACTACATGAAGCCACCTCAAACAAATATTGGGTTGCGTGTACTAGGAGATGTAGTAAGTGGGGTTACTAACCCATTTAAGTGGGCATTCAAGAACGTTACAAATGTCTACAACCGTTTGCTTCCAGTCAATACAGCATATCTTATTTTAGATCAGATGGGTCAGGGAACTCCTCTTAGCTGGAACATGGTTCACAATGCTTGGGACGGCAAAGAACTTTACAATAACAAAGACCTTGCTGCGCTTCATGCTAAGTATGGAAACACAGATACCTTTGTAGCAATGAAGTTGCTTGATGGTATGCCTCTTGGCAAGATCATTGATGCCTATGGAACAACTGGTTCTGACATTATCAACTCTATTGCCAAGGTAGTTGACAACCCTCAAGAGACATCAAAGATGTTGGCTGAGTTCAAAGCCTCACAACTATCTGTTGGTCGAGACATTGGTCGAGCATTCCTTAATGGTACTCCTGCAGACAACAAGGCATTTAGTAGTGGCTGGTGGAAGTTTGGTACCGGTGTCGGTGATGCTGCTGCTCAGATCTTTGGTGACCCACTAACATATGTTTCAGGCGGAACATCCAAACTTATTACTAGCGCAGACAAACTTGCTGAAGCACTTAAGGCTGGCACAAAGACTGTAGCTGAAGTATTTTCTCGTCCAGAAATGCAACGTACATGGAATGAAGTTGCTGGACCTTTAATTGAAAGACTGGCTTCTGCCCGTTATGGAGACAAAGCAAACATTCAAACTGCTGCTGATATCCGTAACGAACTTGCTCGTCAATTCCCTAACATGAACAACGCAACAGTTATGGATGAATTGGCTAGAGCTAAAGTATTTGATGCTCCTTCAGCTCAAAAGTTCTTTGAGCAACCAGAGATGATGACCAACCTTCTTGCTGGTCGCGTAGATGGAACAACATTCTTCCGGACGGGTATCCCTGTTGCAAAGCGTACCAACGCTATCTCATCCAAGGTCAATAAAATGGCTAGTGACTTCTTCAATGGAGTTGCTTCAGATGAGCAAAAGCAATCATTTGGTAATTTAATTGATGATGTCCGCAATATTGGCGGAGACAAATCACAGCTTTTCAAAGACGGAGTTCTTAAGTCTCAAGTAAGTACCGAAGGTTTGGAAGCAAACACAGCACAACTTAGCAGCGTACGAGCTAAGATTGGTAGACTTGTTGCTCGATTCCCCGGTAACGCACCTATCGATGTTACAGATGAGGGCGTAGATAAGAGCCTATCTCAAGTTAATGCTCTGTCTCGTTTCATTTATACCAAAACATTCTCTGATTACTTTACAGAAGCTTTCAAGCAATCTACACAAGCAGACCGCGTGCTATTGCTACGCGGACTATACGTGCAGATCATGCACAATATGGCTCTTCATGCTACACCACAGGGACAAACTCTTATGGAGAACATCCTTAAAGAGAAGTTTGGTGAGTCAGCAGGTTATCAGACAGCCAGAGATGTACAAGTTCCAATGCATTTGATGAACGACCTACAATCTTCTGTTGGCATGCTTGAGAAGCCTGTAGGAAAAGGCAATCAACTAGCCCGTTATAACTACAAAGGTATTGTCCATAACTATCAGAGTAAGCCACAAATAGGTAATATGCCTTGGCACCTGCTTAGCGATTATGGATTATCTATTGGTCAGAAGGCTGGACACAAAGCTGCTATTGAAGCAGTGGGTGGACATACAGCACGTGTGTTTTCTCGTCACATGGTTAACGGTTGGTCTACTGCTACCCTGTTTCCACGTCTAGGAATACGTGCATCTCTTGACGAGATGATGTTCTACAGCCTTTCTCACCCTATTCAAGACCTACTTAACTTTGGTTTGGGTCGCAAGGTCAACAAGATTGTTACAGCATTCAGCGGTAGCGATGACTTGATCCCTCTTGCTAAGAAGAAGTGGGGAACTGCTACCTCAGAGATTGCTAAAAAGCTTCGTGGCGATGCAGCACCTGCAGAACTGAACCCATTTACTCGTACAGTTGCTAACTGGCTAGACCAGAACCCTGCTCATCTCCTATCGGATGAGGCTAGAATTAAGACTACTCAGCTTAATGGCGAAGATCATTTTGAATTACAGGACAAAATGACTATTGCTAACCAGCTTGAGAACTACATGCGTCACGTTTTGCCTAGAGGCAAAGCAGTTATCAATGAGGCTGGCGAAAAAGTTTATCCTAAGCAAGACCAAATGATTGATTATGTCAAGCAGCTTCTTGTCCACACAGATGGCGAGATGAACTCAGCACTTATCAAATCTTCTCTTGGTCGCAGTGCTAGAGATATCCGCAAGAACCCACTTTATGCTGAAGACTTTACTGATCGCAACCTTTTGAACAGGGCATTGGCTGATCTTAAGTTCGTACCTACGGGTAAGTATGACATGATGGACAAGGAATCTTTGGATCGCATCCATGGATCCATGTATTCCGTGGCTCACTACAAGAACTGGTTCCTAGGTTTCCTACGTAACGGCAAGAACTACGGTGCTGGATTTTTTGATCCGGGTTCTATCTTCATGAAGCATGGAGCATTGGGACGTGAAGGCGATCTAATGAAAGCCGTCAACGATTCTCTTGAGAAGATCGGCATTGATCCAGAAGCATTGACAGTTAAGAACCAAAAGGCTTTTGATGCTTTCATGCACAGCTCTGGTCAGCACGTTGTTGACGTGGCAGATGGACTATCTCCCGTACAAAGTGCTATTAACCGCCTAGAAGCTATGTATCTAGACCTACATGAGATGTTTCATGGGGGTACCGCTAATGCATTTAACAAAGATTTATACGACCATATCATCAACAGTGCTAAGGAAATCCAACATCAGGCAACTGAAGAGGGTATCAATAGCATGTCTAAATCTGCTGCCGTTCGTAAGGCAATGCAGGGTATTGACTATGCTACCTTTGATAAGCTCACTAAAGAGTACAAGCCAGTAGGTGCTATCAATACGGACCTTAACGCTGATAGCTTTACCAAGGATCTTAGCAATGAAGGCTTCATGCTTAAGATGGCTACATGGGCAAAGCATGCACCAGATCAGGCTATGGAGTGGATGGATGCTCAGAACCAGCACATCTTCCGTCAGCCAGCCATGTTTGTTTCCTACATTAAACTCCGTCAGGAGTATGCAAAGCTAGAACAACAGCATGTGGCTAACCTTATCCGTGCCAATGGTTGGACTAAAGACTTTGCCACCATGATTGCCGAGAAGAAGTTTACCGAGATTGCTCGCACTCAGGCTACAGATCTTACCCTTAAGAGCATTAACAACCCTGAGATCCGTTCTAACCTAGCTTGGACACTACGTACCACAGGGCGTTTCTACCGGTCTGTAGAGGACTTCTACCGCCGTTTATGGCGGCTTAAGGATGTTACCCCACAGGCTCTTTATCGCCTGCGTATGGCAAGCCTAGGGCTGAATGCCAGTGGTTTCGTACACCCAGATCAGAACGGTGACCCGTATCTGATTATGCCAGCAGACAATGTCTTGTTCCATGCTATGCAAGGTGGGATGTCTCTGCTAGGTGCTGATCCTAAGCAGCCTTTGTTTGATAACTTTGCTATGAATCTAACAATGTCTAACCCTACATTGAACCAAGATGCTGGTATGCCTAGCCTTCAAGGTCCATTCGTTGGGCTTAGCGTTAAGCTAGCACAGGGTCTACTTAGTACATTTGGTGGATCAGAAGGTGCTGCGCTATCTCAAAACCTCAGCAAAGAGATCATGGGATCTGTTAATCAGAACCTTACATGGACTGGAGCTATTGTTCCTACCTCTTTACAGCGTGTATGGAACATGATTGATCTTCCAAGTAGGAGCAGAGAATATACATCTGCCTTTGCATCTGCTGTTGCCTACAATGCAGCTACTGGTCATGGTCTAACACAGGATCAATTGAACCAAATGGTAGATGAGTCTGGTCGTCCAGATGTAGCAAAGCAACAAAATGCTGTAACGGATTACATGAATAAGATACGTATTACAGCACACAACATTATATTTATGCGTGAGTTCTTGGGACTATTGTCCCCTATCACGCCTACACTACAACCATCTGTAGGTGTACCTAACTATCTTAAAGATGCAGGTGTTACTAGCCTACGTCAAGAGTTTAATGACATACTTCAAGAGAACTATACATTGTCTCAAGGTAAGCTTCAGGATCCATATGGCTATTCATTGATGATGTTTGCTAAGAATAACCCGGGATTGCTAGCCTATACAGTCTCTCCTACAGTTAAAGATACTGCATTATCCATTGCCTATACCAAGGAAAATGAAAACTGGATAGGTGCAAATAAGGGTGCTATCGACAAGTATGGCAATGCTGCCTTGTTGTTTGCTCCACACATCGGCAAGTTTGATGCCAATGCTTTTGCTTGGATGGAAGCATCCGGTCTTGTTAAGAACAAAGACCTAAGAGATTACTACACACAGGTATCTTTAGCAGCAGCAAGTACGCAATACAGTGGATTGAATTCAGATCTTGCAGCAGCAATGGGTAACCCTGATCTAACTCCTGTACAAAAGCAGGAAGTTATGAACTATGTACGGGGTAGAAAACAACAAATCTTGATGGAGTATCCAGCCCTTAAGATCCAGTTAGATAACCCTGTAAGCGGTGGTACTGGTGCATCCGAGAAGATGTTCCAACAACTACAGACTATCCTTGCCAACAATGATCTACCTATGTCTGCTGGTGTAAAGACTAAGATGCAGGTAGTTAGCAACCTTGTTGCTGGTGCTATCTATGACATCAAGTCTATAGATCAGAACCCTACTGGCGTTGATAAGACCCAGTCTAAAGAAGCTATTAAGAACCGTACTATTGAAGCGATCCGCAGAATTGGACTAGCACAGGGTACTAAAGAGATCATGGATCCTATTGTTCAACAGGCATCCAAGAGTATCTTCACCCCTCTACTTGATTCATTGGTACGCAATCCGTCAACCATTCAGATAGGGAAATAACTAGATGGCTACTCCTGATCAAAGTTATGTGCGTCGCCTTATGACCCTACATGGTTGGTCTTTATCTCAGGCTACTGCTTATGCTAATAACCATCCAGAGGTAAACCTACCTACAACACCGCTTTCAAATACACCAACAACAGATTCAGCACTATCTCCTGGTGCTACTTTAATGGGACGTGGTGGCGGTGCTAGAAGCTTTGCTGGTTACAGCCCTGCTGCTCCAGTTAATATCACACCTAAAGGTGTTGTTACTGTTAACCCTGCAACCGCTGTGGATCCTAATGATCCTGCTACATTAGAAGCAATTATTAAGGCTCAAGCTAAGCCAAACGATCCTACTGCTGGTGTAAGTATTGGTTCAGGTGGCACTAACCCACTTAACAATACTCCCGGATCAGCAGGCAAGAAGCCTGCCATTAACTTGGTCGGTGGTACAACTTATACCAACCAGTATTTTGAAGGAGACTTTGGTGCTGGAGTGCCGGGGTATACAAACCTGCCTTTACAGGTAAACCAAAACACTAAAGGTCAAATGGTTATTACCCGCCCTGATGGTGCCGGTAACTATAACCAAGTAATCATTGCTGTAGATCCTAATGATCCTACACAATATATGGTACAAGATGCGGTTACTGGTATTGCTTCAATGCTACAAAAGTATCCTCCCGGATCTAAAGCTTTGGCAGATCTTAAGAATACACTTGCTAAGACTGGTAAGTACAAGAGCGCTGCTGCTGCTAGAAAGTCTGGATTTGATTCAGGCTTTGACACAGATTTCTTAAATGCATTTACAGCACAGGTAAACAAGAATACCTTTGACAACTTTACGGCTGCTAAAAATGGGCAGAAAACTTTCTCTACAGTAGAGAATACCATAACCAATACCCCTTATAGTCCTCTTGCTGGTACGCGTGAAACTACCACTACCAACATAACCCCACAGGCTACGGCATTGATGCAGATCAATACCTTTATGCAGGAACAACTTGGACGTCAGGCTACATACAAGGAAGTCAGCGACTATACTCAAGCTCTTAATAGTTATGAGAAGGCACATCCTGACCGTAACGTTGTAACTACAGATGCCTTGATGTTTGAAAAGAACAGAGTCACCTATGCAGGTGCTAGCCCTGAAGACCAGAAGGCAATCCTTGTAGGAGTTCTTTACAATGAACTATCTGCCAAGGGTGTCAACCCTGATGCTATCTCCAAGAGTGGCGGTGCTATTGCACAGGGTATGCAGGCAATTCAAAAGACTGCTGCTGATTACGGTCTAGGTCACATTGATAATGCTGCTGCTATTGGAAGCATCATTGATGCAAGCAAGGTAACAGCCAGCAAGATGACTAATGCTGACACCTTTAATCTTGTCAAAGAAACTCTTAAGCCGGGTGGATCTATTACTAATATTGAAACCAAACTTAAGGAACAAGCCAAGCTTACCTATAAGCCATTGGCTAGCTACATTGATGCAGGCGGTAATGTCATGGATATTGCTAACCAGTTCAATGCTTTGAACCAGAAGTATCTTGAAACCTTTACACCTACCAATGTCTTTGATCCTACTATTCAAAAGGCTTTGGCTGGCGATGGAAAGAACGTTATGAATAGTGACGATTACATTAAGATGCTTAAGTCTGATCCTTCTTTGGGTTGGTCTAAAACCCAGAACGCCAGAGAAGAAGCAGCTAACTATGTAACAACAATCGGCAAAGAGTTTGGATTCATGGCATAATGGCAGCATTAAACGATCTTCAAATTGAACGCTTTGCAGACTTAGGCGTAAGTAATACCAATGTAGTTCAAACAGCTAATGCCTTTTATGCTGCTGGTGGTACAGGTAACCCTTTACAAGCAGCTTATCAAGCTGGTTCAAAAACTGCAGCTTATGGTGGCAATACTCCTTATGGACAACCAGTAGGTGCACCAACCACTGTAACAAATCCAGATGGTTCAACCACTACAACTTATACATATGCTAATGGTGTGGGTGGAACATTTACTTCAAGCACCAGCCTTAGCTCAAGTAGTAGCAATACTTCAATTACATCTGCTACACAAGATGCTTATGCTCTTATACAATCAGAGCTTGCTCAATGGGGTTTAGGTGAACTAGCTACCCTTCTTCAAAAAGATATGGCAGCTAACATTGGTCCTAACCAAGCAGTTCTTGATATTCGTAACAGTGCTCCGTACAAGGCACGTTTTGCTGGTAACTTTACTCGCCAAGCAGCGGGTCTTAACATGCTGACTGAAGCAGAATATTTAGCAATGGAAAATTCTTATGCTAATTTGTTTAACCAGTATGGGACAAATACTCTAGCAAACAAAGCACAGTTTGCTACTTTAATTGGCAATGATGTATCTGCTACTGAACTTAATAGTCGCCTTGACCTAGCAGTCAATCAAGTACAGCAAGCAGACCCTACAGTTTTGAATACCCTTAAGCAGTACTACCCAACAGTATCTAATAGCGATTTAGTTGGTTACTTCTTGGCACCGACAGAGACACTACCTATGTTACAACAACAAGTTGGTACTGCTCAAGTCGGAGCTGCTGCTGCACAGCAAGGACTATCTGATACCCAGCAACGTGCTCAACAACTTCAACAACTTGGAGTTAGTTACTCACAAGCACAGACAGGCTACGGCAAGATTGCCGAAGTACTACCTGCTTCTCAGAAGCTCAGCAATATTTACGGTGCTCAAACTGGTATCAATTACAACCAGACTGAAGCAGAGAATCAGTACCTACTTAGCAGTGGTGCTGCTGCCCTTGAACAACAGAAGCTTATTGATCTAGAGAAGCAACAATTCTCTGGACGATCAGGTGTCGTAGGAGCCAGCGCAGCTGCTGGATACAGCGGTTCATTAGGCAAGTCCATGCAAGGACAGTTCTAAATAGATTCCCACCACGGAACGACCAGCACTGTGGTGGTGTAACTAGGCTGGTAGCAGGATCCGACTTAACCTTCCCCGGGTTTGGTTGCGGCTTGCGATACAACTAACAGAATGGGAGAACGGTTGCTATGGCAACAAACGATTGGGACGACGACGACTTCGATGATATCGAAGAACAGCAGGCTCCAGCTACAGGCGATGACCTCGTAAAGAAGTTACGCAAGGCTAAGCGTGCTGATGAAAAGAGAATCAAAGAACTCACTGAGCAACTTGAGGGATTATCCAAGGTGCAGCGTGAGCGAGTCGTTAAAGAAGTCCTTGATCAAAAGGGTGTAAATCCTAAGGCAGCAAGGTTAATCTTAAAAGATCTCGATGATGTTACCGAGGAGTCAGTCTCGCACTGGCTCGATGATAACGGAGATCTCTTCGGGTTTACCAAGCAGGCTCAGGAAGTGGACCCTCAACGTGAACTAGACCTAGCGGCACTACGCCAACAGGACATAGTCACACAGAACGGTTTAACACCCGACAAACAAATGGACGCAGTTCAACGCATTAACGATGCAGCTACGGCTGAAGAAATTATTGCAATGATCCAGTCCGGAAACTTTTAATCAACCGAACTAACATCCTCATAAGGAGGTGCAACACATGGCAAACGCATACACAACCACCGGTTCCGCTTCTCTAGGCGGTACAGTTGGTAGTGCAGGTCTCGTACAGAAGGCATATGACCGTCTAATCGAGTTCGCACTCCGTGCACAGCCACTTATCCGCAATGTTGCAGATAAGACCCCTGCTCGTCAGAGCATCCCGGGTTCCTCAGTTGTATTGCAACGCTACGTCGACCTAACTCAACAGACCACAACTCTGACTGAGCAAGTCGATCCAGATGCAGTAGCACTGGCTACCCCAACATACACAACCATTACTCTTGCTGAGTATGGTAACGCAGTGCTTGTTACACGTGCTTTGGAACTCTTCAGCCTTGCTGATGTAGATCCAGCTGTTGCTAACATCATCGCGTTCAACCTTGCAGACTCTATCGATACAGTCGCTCAGACCACTCTTGCTACAGGTGCAAACGTACTTCGCGCAGGCGCTCGTACATCTTCTGTAACAGTCACTTCATCAGATACTTTCACTTCAGCACTTGCTCGTAAGACAGTTGCTAAGCTACGCACAAACAAGGCTATCCCACGTAAGGGATCTTTGTACTGGGCAGGTATTCACCCTGAGGTTGCTCACGATCTCCGCGCTGAAACAGGCGTAGGATCATGGCGCCAGCCACACGAGTACCAAGCAAATGATGAGATCTGGGCTGGTGAAATCGGAACTTACGAAGGTGCGTTCTATGTAGAATCACCACGTCTATTCTCAGACAAGAAGGGTGCTGACCAAACAACATCTTCAACAACAACAACTGCAGCAGCTAACTCAGGAGCTACAACTCTTGCTCTAGCAGCTGTTGCTTTCCAAGTTGGAGACCGCCTATCAGGTACAGGTCTTGCTACTTCAGGTGTACAAGTTACAGCAATCTCAGGATTGAACGTAACAATTGACACACCTGTTCTTTCAGCTGGTGTTACATCTGGTGCAACAATCACAATCACTCCAGAGACAAAGGTATTCAACACCTACTTCGCAGGACAACAAGCTCTTGCTGAAGCAGTGGCTGAAGAACCACATGTCGTTATCGGACCGGTTGTTGATAAGTTGATGCGTCACCGCCCACTCGGCTGGTACGGCGTACTTGGCTTCTCAATCTACCGTGACGAATCACTCTACCGTGTAGAGACTTCTTCTTCAATCGACTACTAATAGTTGACTGACTGTAGGGCTGGGTCTTTCCCAGCCTTATGGTAAGCCCACTAAGGAGACATATGCCATACATCTTTACAACACCAACTACCTCAGAAGGTCCTGCTGGTGGCGGTCGCTTGTTCATTCGCTTCCGCTTAAACCGTGGCATAACTGTCATGCGGGTCGGAGGAGTATGGCAAGAGATCCGCTACCCAACTGAAGACCAGACTGGTGCAGCTGATCCCGGCTTTGTATTCAGAGGTGGATACAACCATGTGCTTAATGATGAACAGAGGACGGAACTAATCAATGCAGGATACGGAAGCTACATCACTTACCAACCATGAGCATATAAGCAAGATCCTTGAATGGGGTCTTGATAACAAGATGGCATACAAGCCATCCCTGTACGGATGTACACAGTGTGATATCACATCACCAGAACCTTTTAAGTATGAAGACATATTTGTGGACCACACAAAGTGTGGGGATGATTGCTTTGGTTGCAAAGCTAAGAACCTACAAATGAACGCAGGAGATGCCAAGCACTCAGTGGTTGCATCTGGTACCACTCAAAAGAAGTGGGATAAAGAATTGGCTTTCTATAAGGAAGCTCGTGCCCAAGGCGTACAGCCTGAAGGCACAACAAGGGCAGCCGTACAGAAAGCACTTGAAGCCTCTGAGGTTCTTAACAAACCTTATGACGGCGGGAAGATGCCGAAAGCCAATCATATAAACGAGAAGACCGTTGAGGTCTTAAAGGAAGTAGGAGCAGTCTAATGGCAATGCACAACGATAAAGCACAAGATGCCAA
>Ga0214166_1000263_pt1 | contig 27824 bp, 16 predicted proteins | sample TroBogepilimnion_27_FD_153005 | JGI IMG/M metagenome (GOLD analysis project Ga0214166, IMG submission 153005) | Freshwater microbial communities from Trout Bog Lake, WI - Practice 18AUG2009 epilimnion v3 | ecosystem: Environmental > Aquatic > Freshwater > Lake > Epilimnion/Euphotic zone ...
GTTAGCGGTTTATGGAGAATAAGTGATGTAAAAAAAGGGCCCTTAGGGCCCTTTTTTATTGTGTTAAATGACTTAACCTGATCAGCGTAGCCGCTAGATTAATTTCTGGATCGATACAGAATGTATGATCCGTTGCACCTTGTTTGATAATAAGTATAGCTTTATCTTGAACTGACTCATCACCGAAAATAGTAACGTTGTCATAGAGCCATCTGTAAATGTCTTCCATTTCTTCTGGACGGGCTCTGCCACACACTAGTTTACGTGCTTCGCTAATTTTTCCCTTTTTAAACAACTCAACCATTTCAAGTTTGTAATCGCTAACACCGCTATCTTCTTGTTTAGGATCAACTAATTTGCCATCAAAACTGTTTTGTTGCAACAGATTAATACACTTACGCAAATCAGGATACACACTTCGTACATAAGTGTCTAAAGTATCCAAGTCAAATTCAATACCTTCTTCCACTAAAATTGTAGCCGCACGAGCTGTGAATTCAGTTTGATCAATCGAACCAAAATGCATCTGTTGACAGCGACTATGTAATGCTGGCACAATCCTGCTTGGAGTATTACAAGTTAGAATAAATCTACTGTGTGCCGCATACTGTTCCATAACACCTTTTAAAGCATCTTGTGCCTCTGGACTCAGTCGATCTGCTTCGTCTAGTAGTACAACTTTAAACGGACCAAATGGAATCATCTGCACAAAGTTTGTAATACGGTCACGTACTTCTTTAATACTGTTATCTCTACTAGCATTAATTTCTAACACATCATACTCTGGAATACCAATTTCATTAACTAGTACTTTAGCCAACGTAGTTTTGCCGATACCCGGGCTTCCACTTAACAACAAATGTGGAATACTACCGTCTTTGATCCATGAGTTAATTTGCTTCTTCTGGGCGTCATCGCGAAACACATAGCCATCAACAGACTTTGGCCGATACTTTTCTACCCATAGTTCTTTCATACTAGTTCCTCGGCAATGCCTAAAATTTCTGCCAGGACTAATAACAGTCCACCGGCTTGCATATATGGATTCATTTCAAGCCAACCTGCTCCTGCAATCGCAAGTCCAGCTGCAATTCTGAATCCACTTTTAACCATACTTACATTGGTGTGTGTTAAAAACTTTTTGCTTTCTGCTACTTGTGCGTCTAAAACACTTTTTGCCTTCTTAATATCTTCTACTGCTTCTTCATGTGTACTCATTATAGTTCCTTATAATATTGTTAATAACGAATGTATATTCCAACCAACTAGACTTGCCCAAAACATTGCTGAACCGATTCTTTGGTCATCGTATGATTCTTTTGCAAAATATATCGATGCTACTAATACTATTAGTCCTGTGACAAAGTCCATGTGATTCTCCTTTAGCTTATTGTACAGGTGAAAACAGGCCTTGTCTAGAGGCCTGATGCTCAAATGGATTAACGTGCAAACATATCTGGTGTGAACACCTGCCCTTGTGCTTTGGTGTGTTGACCCACAGTTTCCCATTCTTCCCCGGGCTTTTCATCTGCAACCATTAAGATAGCTTTGATGTCTGCTCTTCGGATAGTAATTTCTTCACCGGTATCCGGGTCATCGACAGTGATTCCACGAGTCCAACGACCATGTTCCAATAGTATCCATTCTCCTACTTTGACATCTTTTTGGTCTGGACCGATAGCCCAAACACGACCCCAACGATGACGTACACCTTCGGTCTTACCATCATCGCTGAGTATAACAATGCCGCCTTTTGATACACGGCCATCAAAGTTCATATCAGTGATAAGAACATTATCTTTGAGAGGAATTAATCTTCCTTGTACTTTGGCTTTATAGCCCTCATGTCCTATGCCCTTTGACTCTGCCATTATTCGTTTCCTTCCGGATCCATATCTTTAATGTTTTTAGCTTTCTGGGCTGGTGGCACTGGTTTTAGTTGTTCTTCAACAACTGGTGCGGGAGCGACTGCTACTGGCGCTGGTGCAACTGGAGCAGGTGCGGGTGGTGCCTGTCGAACATTAATTTGATCTGGAATTTGGTTAGCCGCAGTTTGTAGTTCTTCTCTGCGTTGAATGATTTTCCCGCCAGCGCCAAGTTTATCGCCACGAGCGTTTACCCTAGCATTGCCTACTGCTGGTACTAGTTCATTTTTTTGAACTAACTTACCCATATCAATTTCTTTGCCTAATGCTGTTTTATATATTGCCATTTTAATCTCCTTGGATTATGTATATACTTATCTCAAGAATTCCTGCCAGTCTAAATTATATTTGACTGAATCTACCTGGTGTACGCCCAACAAAAACAATACAAAACTGGCTACGCTAGACCCACGTCCTACTCCCCAGACTATATTGTTTTGGTGGCAAGTATCTACAAAATGTTTGGTCCATTGCAGTAATGGAATCATACCTCGTTCATTATAAGCTACCATTTCATCCCGAACACGAGTTTCTTGTTCAGTAGTAGTACATCGAGATAAGCACCATTCTTCTACATCAAAGTCGCGATATTCTGGCGGCATAAACCAATCACTTTGTAGTGCAGAGTCAAAATCTTCTACACTAATTTGATCTAGTTGCTCATTGAATCGTTGAAATGAAAATCCAGCGGTTTGTTCCAACTGCTCGATGTCTTCACTGTAGTCTACAGTAATGTCTTTGAGGTTGGTTAATTTTCCTTGGTATAGGAATTTGAATATATCAGCTGAATTAAAAATAGGATTACCGAATTGATCTAGGCGCATAGCCTATAGTTTAGTTGACTTTAACTAAATTGTCAAGGTTTTTATCAGCCGATTTCATTAATTTGGACAAAGCATGTTGTCTACGTTTTGATAATTCTTCTTTATAGTCGTTCAACATATTACTGATCTGTTGTTGAAGTTCCGAATTATAAGTCATGAAATATTTTTTAGTAAGATCCTGCACTTTAGATTCGATCTCACTATCTTTTAAACTAGATAAATCGCCAGTTAATGGATGCATTAGTATGTGCTCGAAGTTTTCATGAATACAGTTGCGCCACTGTTAACGGTCCACGCATCTACAACATAAGTTAAACCAGTTGTTCCAAGAGTGATAGTAGCATTTGATCCAGATTGTGTTAATATGCTATCGCTTGTTGCTACTTTAATAACACCGCCAAGACTAGAACCAAATGTAACGATAGCAGATACTGACGGGCTGCTAACATTGGTAAGTATGATTCTTAACAGGCTATAATAATTATTACCAGTTGGTGTGTTATTCACAGGCCAGTTAGTAAAATTGATTGCAGTGCCTGTATATTTGATGTTGAATTCTTGAACTGCGGCCGCTGTAAAATCAGCTGACATTGTAAGGTAATTAGGAACAGTGCTAGCAGATTGTGTGATAGGAAGGAATTTTCCGCTAAACTGATTGTACAACGCATTACTAATTGTACTGCCTTGTAAATTATTAACTACCGGAGTAGTTTGTGTAGCCAAGTCAGCGGACAACACAGCTACAGTTTGAAGAGCAGTAAGTTCAGTAGCAGCTTCGGCTAGTCCAGCTTTGATAGCTGTGAAATTATCACGGAACCCTTGGCTGTCGTTATCTTGTCCTGCTACTGGGTAGTTAGTAGTAATTGTGTTATAAATTATTGCGCTTGTCATACTGTTATCCTATCGTTTCTAAATACAAGGTATTTATCGCTTTGTACCACCTCATTTGAGGAATTAAGTACCGCTGTTATTGTAAATCTATCTATGGTAAAATCTATACTTCTAAAATCAAATGTACTAAGTTCTCGTATATTTTCAAGTATAGTAGCACTTGTGCCTACTTTGCAAAAGCATATAGGAACGCATAATACATACCCTCGTTGCTCTTTAGACCCGGAAGGAATACTACGCATCCAAAGAGGCAAATAGTTACGTTCACTTAACCCTACAGCACTTAACCTTTCTTGCCAATTAGTAATGCTGTTTGGGAAGTACGTATCTACGTGTGGGTTACTTGCTGTGTAGCCTGTGCTGTCCACGGTAATGTTAGACAACGGGCGACTAGCAGCTGGCGCATCAAGTGATAAGTCTGAAAGATTTATGCTCCAAATCGAATTACTAGTATCTGTTGTAATAACAGTAGATGACGGGTTAATTGTTTCTATGCTTAATGGCAAGTGTTTGCCGTTAGGCTCCATTGGATCAAGCATTTGTACATAAACTACTTCGTACACTGGTTGGTCGGTTGTTGGATCAACTGCTATTGCATTTTTTACACTGCCGAATTGAAAGCGTTTCTTCTTAACGCCCAACCCCATAGCTCCGACATAAGCTCCAGCTGCTTCTGTTTCTATACCTGCGTATACTAACATGGTTAAATCTGTTCTTAAACCAAAATTTGGATCATTTGGTCTGTAGACATCTGTCGGTGGAAATAGTGTAGTGTTACTGATAAAATACTTCCACAATGCTCTCTGCGCTGGAATTAGTAAAGGACTTGCAGTTATATTACTGTAAGTAGTTGTGTTTGGAGCATCTAGCGTGAGTGTGAATGTCTGAGTCACTGCACTATAGCCATATTGGTCCTGTGCAGTTATACTAAATGTATAAACTCTATCTAATGTGGTAGTGTTTGAATCAAACGTAGTACTGCCCATGTCTATGGTAGTTAACCCTAAAGTGTTAGTTGCTGCGTTATAGTATTGATTAGGAGTTCCAATAATCTCACCGTCTGGGTTTAATGTTAATCCTTTAGGTAAAGATCCACTGGTTAATACATAAGATACTACTGAACTTGGGATATTAGATGTGGCTTGAACGTTTAATGTAGAAATATAGTTAGCTGGTATTGTGCCTAAGTTACTTGGTGTTGTCCATGTAATTTGACTAGTTAATAATCCTAATATTCCTATAGTAAATGTTTTTGTAGATGTTACTGATTCTGTACCTTCGTATCTTGTAGCAGTTAATGTGAATGTATAAGTTTTACTGACACTTGGTTGATATGGAACTGTGCCATATAAGTCACCAGTGTTAGCGTCAAAACTTAATCCTGGCGGCAGTTGAGTTGAATCAACAATTCCAAATTCAACATTAGAGCTATCGTACAATGCCATGGGAATTGTAATATAGTTATTGGCACGGAATACACCCAAGTCGTTACCGGTAATCCAAACTGGCGTTCTTATATAACTTGCACTGGCATTAAATTCCCCGGCAAATCCATCTAATATCGTGCTGTCTGCACGGAACGCATCTGTACCTGCTACAAATATTCTAAAAATTCTTTGTGCTAAATTTTTACCATCTGTAATAGTGACACGGAATTGATAGTTAGCACTTAGGCTAGCTGGTTGAACATTGGATGTAAAATAGTCATAGAATACATTATCATACGTATAGCTATCGTAACCATTGGTAGGTGTTTGTCCAAAATCGAAACCAACCCGATCGAACAAACTTTCATCAAAATTTCCATCACCATCACCGACACTAATTTCTAGTGTTGGTTGAATAAATCCGCTAATAAGACCTGTAGAACTTAATGTAACTCCCGGTGGCAAATCTCCGTCATTATCTGCAATATAATACGTTAGAGGTTGCCCTGTAGTTGTATCGTAATCGTATGCATCTATTTGATAACTGATGTAAGTGCTATCTAATGCATATAATTGTCCACCAACTCCTACAGGTAGATCGCCTTCGGGTGTAATAAATTCCGGAACGGCTGTAGTATAAACAACCATGATAAATGATCTGTCACTTATGCTAACACCATTACTGGCTCTTACACAGAATGTAAAATTAGTGTTGTTTGATGTTAAAAATGGAGTGCCAATTATCTTCCAAGCGGAAGAAGTTGTGTCATATCTTACAGTTAATCCGTCTGGGATAGTACCAGAGATAACAGTATATGTAACACCTTGTTGAACATTTACCGGCAATGCGATACTAACAGAAACTGCTTGTTCGAAGTTTCCTAAATTGTACCCTGATGCTACGGTCCATGGATTAAAAACTGCCATATTAGAATGTACCAAAATCTAGTTGATTAGCGTTTGTCACAGGTGTTATAGTGCCCATGTCTATAGAAGGAGTTGCAGGACTTGTTATGCTACCAAAATCTATGTTTAATCCTGCATTGTTACTGGCTGTAAATGCCGCTAGCATTAGTGCTACTTGGTTTGCTAGTATGTTAATATCGTACCCGTCTACAGTTGCTTGAATGTTGCCGTTGGTAACATTATGTCCGTTTAAATTTAAATTTGCACCTAGACTAGGATTTGTATCATTCGCTACAGTTGTAATAGCTTCTATGTTTACCGTAGTACTTGTGCTAGTAATTGCAACAGTATCGCCGACACTAGTTAAACTTTTAAATTCTAAATTAAGATTATTTTTATCCGAAAAAATGCCCGCTACATTACCAGTTGTAGGGCCTAAGTTTACAGCACCGTCAATAGGCGCAGCACCTAACAACGCGGCAAAACTGTTGTTTACTCGCGTAAATGCGGTGCGTAAATCATCGCCCGTGCCGTCATTTGCGTATGTTCCTAGCTGTACTGGTAATAATAATGTAGTCATAGTTCGCTCTCTTTAGTGTATTTACCGTCAAATGATTTGTTCAATTAGTATGCTACCATATGCGTGACCACCACTACTGCCTCCCTGGGTATTCACACCAGTTATTCTGTAGATTTTATGATTCGTCATATCTTGAAGATACATAATTTGAATATCTCCGAGATTAACAAGAGCACCCGCGAAGAAGGGAGGATCGCTAGGATGTTGGGTCCATACATCTGACTCAGATGTTGTAACTCCTGCAATAATATTTGTTACAGTATATTGCATTGTAATGTTTGACGAGTTTGATATAGTGTAAACAAGTCGAGGCCCATCACTAACTTGAGCAGACCACGAAACAGTAATTATACCCATAGTCACGGTTGCATCAGAAACATTATAAGCAGTTTTTACATACGGTAATGGCGCTGTAGTTTGTGTACTATTATCTGGGAATGTTAAAGAACCGTTACTACCAAGAGTCAAACTATAACTACCATTAACTAAAGAATTTGTTGTAGTACTAATAGTACCCCAGCTAAGTGCTGAACCATTTGTAGTTAGATATTTTCCGTTATTTCCTGTTTGACTAGGAATAACGGCATCAAATTCTAATCCACTGATTTGAGTATACAAATCAGTAAAATTTGCATTTGCTTTGCTAAATGCAACACGTAAAGTGTCCCCGCTTTGATCGTTGGCTACCGCGCCTATATTAATTGTTTGTTGTGTCATTGTTTTTCTCGTCTAATTGTTTTTGTAAATTATCGACCTTATCATTTAATTCTTTAATGGCTTCGATCAATAACCCAACAAGATTTCCATAAGCTACACTTTTTATTCCATCCGAATCTGACATTACAGCTTCTGGTAATATTTTTTCTATTTCCTGAGCTATAACGCCAGTGTAGCGTCTTTGTTTATCTTCTAAATCTTTACGTGTATAAATTACACCATTAACTTGAATTACTTTATTTAAAGCATCCTTAATGTTTATTATGTTATCTTTTAACGTGATATCACTATAAGCTGTAATATTTCCTTGTGTTGTAATATTTCCACTACTGTCCATGTTGTATATGGTTGTAGTAACGTTTCCAGGCCCGAACAGGTTAGATGAATAAGTTGTAACTATGTTGTTGTCAGCAGCTCGTTGATACGTTCTAAATACTGTGTTAGCAGAAAGGCCGGCGATATACCAATAAATGGATCCAGAATCTCCGCTTGGATTAGATGAATTTTCTAAATATAATCCTGAAAGTGATGGCGTGGTATTTGATTGAACGTAATTACTTAAATTTTGATCACCTGTGTTAGATCCAGACAACGTAGTGATGCCTAATTTATATTTAATTGTACTAGCGGTCTCGTCGCCTGTGTTAGTTCCTGAACTTGACCCTGAAAAATTATTAGCACTTATATTACCACTAAGTGATAATGAGTTAGCGGTTATTGTACCGTTGTTTGGATTATAGTACAGTGATCCGTTAACGTAGGTTGTTTGGTTGGTAGATGAGTTGCTGCCAACAAATGGAATATAATAATTTCCACTAGAGGTTGTAGTAGTAGTGTTAAGCGGTACAGTAATATCTTGACTGCCATTAAAACCGACGCCGTTTAAATTTCGGGAAGTTTGTAAGGTACTAGCTGTATCTGCATTGCCATGCAAACTGCCCGTTAACGCTTGGTCCAGCTTCCAGAAACCACTCAAAGTGGACTGCGGACTGCTTAAACTGCCACTCACTGCATTGATGTAACTTTGTGCATCCAGCATTGAACTTTTAACTTTTGATGTCATGTTATTCCTTTAATATCCTATTGCCATCCACGTGATGCCGTATGTTCTTGTTCCAGTAACAGTTGAGCCACTCCATAAATTAAATGATGTAGTACTAAATGTGTGAACCACTGCAAAATTATCCGCCAATCCCGCACTAGAATCCCCACTCCATATTGTGGCAGTAACACTCACACAGGCATTTGGAAAGTTTATTGGAAATGACAGTGTGCCAAAGTCATATTCAGTTGCTCTATTGGCTTGGCTAATTTGCCCCCACTGTATTATCAGTCCTCCAGGAAACTGTTGATATCCATTCACATAATTACCACCAGTGTCAACACCACGTAGAAAACCTAGCCCTAGTAATGTGACATCTCCAGTTTGACCGTTCACACTGGTAACTGGAGAAGTAATCCCAGTTAAATTACTGCCATTGCCGTAGTAATTGGTAGCATAAACATTGCCATTTACACCAAGACCTGAAGAAACTGTAACAGGCGCACTAGTGGTACTAGTGGCTGTACTTACACTGTTGGTGATATTCAGTTGTGGTGTGGATAAATTGCTGCCTATCACAAACTTTATAACACTTCCAGTATTTTCCCACAGGAACATGCCATTAGTTGAATTGCCATACAACCCTGCAGATCCACCACCTGCTGCCGAAGAATTTCCGCTGGCCTGTGACAAAACCTGTATTTGACTTGTGTCTGACTTTACCCATAGTTGAGCATTGGACCCGTCGGCAGTAGCAGTATTGCCAATTTCAATATAGGTGGCTCCTGTTGGCGTGCCACCAGGCGATGCATGACCGAATACCAGGCCCACTGAGGTCTGCGCTCCAACTCCTTGATATGTACCGAGTGTTTGTTGGGGAGTCAGAACTCCGCCATTATTAAAACTTATACTTGGAGATCCTGCTGCTGCAGACATGTTCAAAGTATTAGGAATTGTCACATAGCCGGTAAATGTTGGACTGGCCAATGGAGCATAAGTTGCACTAGCGGTGGATGTTGTGAGATATCCACTTAGGTTTTGATCACCTGTATTGGTCCCTGAACTTGATCCACTCAAACTGGCATTGGCTGATATACTAACACTGGCACCGATAGTGGAACTGGATGGCAAATTGGTGGCATTGATAGCACCACCAAGCGACAACGTTCCACTATTTGGATTAATACTAAAATTACCATTAGTATATGCTTGCTGATTTCCAGTCGAATTACTGGATACAAAAGGCACGTAATAAGTGCCTGTAGTGGCTGTGCTTGTGGTATTGAGCCCAACTGTGATAGCCTGACTACCATCAAATCCCACACCATTGATATTTCTAGCTGTTTTCAATTGAGTTGCAGTATCAGCATTGCCAGTTAATGGCCCGTTCAATGTGCCAGGAGTGCTGCCGCCGCTGCCTAATCCACTAGTACCTATATACCATGTTCCGGCCATTGTAAGGCCACCGCCAGACGCAGTTATCTGCGTCTGTGAGTCTAACATCGAACTTTTAACTTTTGATACCATTTTACATTCCTAATTTTTTCATTAGTGTGTCAATTTGTGATTGTTGACGTTCGATAGTTGCCTGCTGTTCTTTAATAGCTTCTACCAGTAATGGAACAACTTTCTCGTAACGTACTGCCAAATAACCATTGTCACGTTCAGTTACAGCCTCTGGCAATACTGCTTGAACTTCCTGAGCTATCAATCCAACTTCACGCACATCAGCTTCTTTGCCTTGAGCGATTGCAATGTCATTCCATTCAAAAGTTATACCAGATAGTTTATTAACCTTTAGTACTGCATTGGCGATTGGTTCAAGATTGGTTTTTAATCTTGCATCAGATGTATAGTATGCTGTGATATCTCCGCCAGCTGTAATACTGCCTGAAACACCAAACGAAGCACAACTATAACTGCTAGTTGAATTCAACGTTTGAGTCGATCCACTCAAACTGGCAAATCCTACATAAACGTGTGACGCCTCTTTGTATCCTGGACTACTGCTATAATCTCCGTTATCGTATACATATCTAGCGTTTGAAGCATTGGTTGCGTTTGTTGCGTTTGTTGCACTTGATGCGCTTGTTGCGCTTGTTGCACTACCAGCTGATGACGCATAGCTTACACTTTGACTGCTAATGTTACTGGTAGTAATAGCATCAGTAATGCCGTAGCCAGCGATAGTGGTTGGCTTGCCAGTGATACCAGTAAACGGAACAGAACTTGCAGTACCGGTACTAACAGCATTGTTCACATAATCAGTGCTGGCAAATGTTCTTCTTGTGTTGCCAGTGTCAGTGTAATACATATTACCACCACTGAACTCAATGGATCCGGCTGTTGCACTTGACTTCAACGTGCCTGATGTAAACACCAGCGGAGCAGTTGATGCTGAACCTGGTGCAAGATTCAAACTGACTGAACCACTCATGCTCACATTGCCAGTTAATGTGCCACCACTTAATCTCAATTTGTCACCATCGACAAATGCTAGAGCATTTTGTACGTCAACGGCTACAATGTTACCAGCTGGACTGAATGAAGTATTAATAGCCGATAATGACAAGTTTGTGTAACCATCTACTTCAACTAATACTGTATCGCCTGACGAAGTTGCGGTAGTAAATGTAAAGAATAACCCACTCGAATCTTCACTATAGTCGCTATCGCCGTCTTGACGTACACCATCGATGTAAATCTTTAATTGGTTATAACCTGGTTTATACAACGGCGTACTAAATTTACTTGGACCATTATAACTGTAAGAGCTAGTAGTTCCTACTACAAATGTATAACGACTAGATGAAATAGTAGTACCGCTCGGAGGTATAGTAGTACCAGTTGGGTACCCCCATGTATATCCGCCACCTGTGTATGTAATAACCATTCCAGTTGATGGAGTTCCACTAATACCAGCTGCAAACAACGAACTTAACGCACCGCTAGCAGTACTAGAACCAGTACCACCATGTGATATTGCCAAATTACCAGTTGATGCTTTACTCATGTCTAAGTTAGCATCAATAATGTTATTAGTTGCATCAACTAATAGTGTACTACCGTCAGTTGAATATACATTACCATGCAAGTTTCCAATTACAGCACCATTACCGCTGTTAACTGTTATGTTGCCCCCGGTTGCCAATGTGCCTGCAATAGTTGTATTACCGTTTGCACTATCTACTAAAAATTTAGTTACTGCTGGACTACCGCCATTAGTAATAGTAAATGGTTTAGCCAAAGACGTTGTAGAACCATTTAATGTTAAACTACTGCTTAGTGTAGTAGTTCCAGTAATAGTCCAGTTACCTGTTATAGTACCGTTGCTACCACTAGCGTTAGATGCATTCAATGTTCCGCTATATAATGTTCCATTGGTTGCATCAAAGTAACTAGTACCATCTGATGGTAAACTCCAACGTCCTTTTAATGTACCTGTATAGCCACCAGATCCAGTTCCGCCATTAGCATAAATGTTAGCAGTTGTAAATGTAGCAGAGCTAACTACTACGGTGTTACCTGTGTTAGCATCAACGCTAAACAAGTTTGTAGGACTTCCGCCACCACTGTTGATTAAGAATGTTTTACCACTACCACCAATTAATGTAACATTGTTACTTAATACAGTTGAACCAGTTACATTCAATGCACCTGTTCCTGCAGATGTACCAGTCGCTGTATTAGTAAACGACACAATACCACTAACACCTAGTGTACCGCCCATTGTACTTGCACCAGTTCCAACACTAAATGTGCTTGAGCCTGTAATGCTAGTGTTACCACCAATAGTTGCAGTACTACCTACTGATAATGTAGTTCCAATCCAGAAACTCTTGGCAACCATTGCGCCACCAGCTACTTGGAAAGCACCATTAACACTTGGAGATGTTGCAGGTGTTGCGCTAGTTGCATCAGCTGTACTAGTTACGCTTTGTGTTGTTACAGTTTCTGCAAGTGTTGTAGTTGTTACACCTGTTACTGTTAAGTTACCGCGTACAACAACGTTACCGCTATTGTCGATAGTAAAATACACAGCGTTAGCAGTAGTACCAACTTGTAATGTTCCACCAATAAATGTATTACCGTTTGAACTATCAACACTAAATGCAGTTGCAACAGAACCGTTATATGCTGCAAAACTTCCTGAATTAGTAATTACAGTAGAACTTGTTCCATTAGTAACAGTAAACAATTCTGTATTAGAATTTGTAGAACCATTTACAGTTAAATTACTATTAACTACGGTATTTCCTGCTACGGTTAGTGTTCCATATAAGTTAGTTGCAGCACCGCCACCACCAGATGTACCAACATTAAATGGTGTACTAGAAGTTAAAGTTACTCCACTACTTGCAGATACAGTCCATGTGTTTAATCCTGAACTAATTGTTGGAGGACTTGTTGTAGTCGATCCTGCGTATGCTCCAGCGAATGTCTGTGCTGCAAGTACTGGAGCGTAGGCTTCGCCAAAGAACTGTGTAAGTATTGCATTTGATGCGTTTACGCCGACAGTCATAAATCCAGGTGTACCACTCGGACTTACTGTTGCTGTTAATGTAGTTGATGAAACTGTTTGACTTGGATATACAGTCCATGCTGTACCGCTACCGCCTGTAATAACAGTACTAGCAGTTACGCCAGATCCTGTCACTAACATACCAATCATAATACTACCGCCAGTAACTGAACTGCTAATAGTCAATGCAGTGCCGCTAATAGAACCTGTGAAGGTTGCTGTATTAGTTGCACTAGTAGCACCAGGGAATCCAAATGTAATTTGATAATTTGTATTACCACTGTTTGTGGTGATAATTGGATATCCTTGAACTTTTAATAAACCAACGTCGACTGTGCCAGTACTATCACTTTGAATAATACTACTAGTTCCGTGCGGATTATTTACAGGGTTGCTGATTGGTAATACTACATAAGTATTTCCTAATCCAGTAACAGTTGCACCAGTGCCGTTAGTAGCATTTGAACTTGCGGCAACAGTCATAACACCTAAGTTATTCAATGTTGTTGTGGTGCCTGTAAATTTATCATTAGTTACAGCATTACCATCTGTTATTATAGTAGTTACACTTACAGCAGTTGGACTTGCTTGCCCGCTAGTTCTGTTGTAAGGAATAGTACCAGTTGGGATATATGTAATCTTATTCAACTGTACACCAGTTGTGGTGCTTGTAGCAGTTTCTAAATCAACCCAACCATTAGTTTGTGTAAACACAGCAGAGTTAAAACTGGCTAAACCGTTAGCAGCTTGTATTTGTTGACGTGTACCAGTTGGATATGCAGCTAATGTTGTACCGTTTGTAACAGTAGATATTACAGTACCGTTAGCACCATATACGTTAGTTGAATAACTTGCGCCAGGAACATTTAACAATAGTTTACTTTGTTCAATATCTGCTGTGCCACTAATCATGCTATCAACAATAACACCACTATTGATGCTAGTTGATAAACTGTAGCTACCAGTAGTTGCAATCATTTCAATTGGATTTACACTAGAGCCTACATTAGTTTGGCTAGTTACTGGCCATACTAAACCGCTACCGTTACCGATAATAGTTCCAACGGCCACACTAGATGTAGTACCACTAGAACCAATTAGTGTCATGCCTTTGCTAATTGTTCCAACAATACTGCCACTAATAATGTACAAGTTGTTAGATTGTATGTAACCTTCGAAAGTAGCAGTAATTGGGCTTGTATAAGTTTCGCCAATAGTGTTACCAATAATTGTGCCACCTGATACATACGCTGAACTAATACCACTAGAGAAACTTACACTAGTTGTAGTAGGTGTTGGGCTGGCTAATACTGTATAGATACCGTTGTATGTTGCAGGTAATACCCCGCTAACTACAATAGTCTGTCCAGCATTATATGGTACACTAGATTGTGTACTAAAGCTCAATGTTACAACACCAGCACTTGCAGTGATATTTGTAATGCTGATTGGACTACTATTGTTTGGCAATGCCAATTGAGCAGCTTGCCATGTTTGTGTAGGCGCATCAAATACTAATTGTGCTCCAGTTGGAATACTTGTAAAGTATACAACACCGCCAGGAACAAAATTTGGAACTTTGTTTAAAGTAATTGTAGCTACAGTTGTAGACCCAGCACTGGTTGTAGTTGTACTGGTACTTACATATTCAACAATTTGTGAACCATCAAAGGCCGGAGTAGTAACACCATTGCTTGTAACAGTTCCGCCACCGTACATAGCCATACCTGCTGTAATACCAGCACCTAAGTTACTTAAATTTGTACCAGTTACAGTACAAGTTATAGTATAACCAACACCACTCCAGCTTACGTTATTGGCAGTAGCGTATGGCAAGTATTCACCGTCTGCTAGTTTGAATAAACTATTTTGATTAAACAATGCAGTAGTAGTATATCCTAAGTTAACAGCGTTAGTTGGTGCTGTTTGTACAGGCATGTTCATGTTGATGATGCCATTACCACCCATGTTCATTTGTCCACTCATAGCCAATTGGCCACTTAGCGCCATATAGCCTGGACCAATTAATTCATAGTTAGGAACAACGCTACCACCGTAGTCTAAACCTAATCGATAATCAATAAATGAACGGATAGCACTTTGTACAGGAACAATATCAGCTGCGTTCTCAGTCATCTTAGCATCGCTAGAGAAGTCTGTTACTAACACACCACGTTGGAATTGTAAACCACTAACGTTTGTCAACGCAATGTTTTGACTGATACTAACTGTACCAGTACCTTGGTCAACGGTAAAGAATGAACCTACGCGGAAAATACCATTTTCATCTGTACTTACATAGAATACACGACCTACGCCTTCTTCTAAAACTTGTTTAGTTGCGTCAGCTGGCAACGATGGGTTACCATAAATCTGTGTTGGAACGTTACTAGTATTGTAACCACCAGTACCAATTTGGTTAAAGTCGTGACCTGTAACACGAGTTAAACTAATACGTTGTGTAATTTGACCATTTGTATTAGCTGTATAACCTGCATACAAGTTAGTGCTATTAGTTAAACTAAATGGTTTACTAATACCAATTGCACTGCCAGTTCCGCTAGACATTACTTGGAAAATATTTGTTGTCGATGTAATGTATCCAGATGTCAATGCAGATGGAGATCCTACTAGTGCAAAAGTTACATAAGCAGTAGTACAAGAAGTTACAGTCCATATACCGTTATATGTACTTACATTTGCGCTAGTAATAGTAACTTTTTGTCCAGCTTGGTAAGGAGCACTAGATTGTGCTGTAGTAAAGTTTACCGTAGCTACGTTACTGGTTACACTACCACTTGCAAGAGATAATGCGCCCGAGTCCCAGATACCCGGATCAAAAGAATATGCTAATACAATAGTAGATGTGCCTGAATTTGTATTGCTAGTAGTTTGCCATATACCATTATACAGACCATTACTGTTATTTGTTATACTGTAGTATGCACCGTTAGTAATGCTAATGTTACCACTTAATGAAAGAGTAACAAGATATGCTCCTGATACACTGACACTCTTAGTTGAGTAACTACTTACAGTAGTGCCGGCATACTGATTAACGAAGTTCGGGCAATAGAATGCCATGGAACCTGCGCTGGTTACAGTTAATGACGGAACAAAAACTGTTGAAGTTACATAATTGTAATAGCTGCTGGCCACGGTAATTGTAGTCGAACTCGGTATTGTTAAAATATAATATGTAGCACCAGGGGTAATTGTACCAATTGCTGTACCAGTGAATATAATTTGTTGTCCAATAGTTAACCCGTTAGTTCCAGCATTACTGCTGATTGTTATTAAGTTACCTGTAGTACTTGTTTGGCTAATAGATCCGTTTACACCAGCACTGTTAGGATACAATACACTTAATTGTGTACTACTTACACCACCGGTAGTTGTTACACTAGTATTGGCAAACTGACTTATCTCAGCTGTTAATTGTGCTGCACCAGGTAAACTAAATGTTAGTGTGCCAGTAGTAATGTTACTTGCAGTACCTAGAATAGGACTTGTAGTTGAGCCATAAATGTATACAGAAATTAAACTTGTTCCTGTTACTTGGTTAACAACATAAGTTTGGCTAGCTGATAAACCACCGATAGAACCGATAATAGTTAACGGTGCTGATCTTGTTCCAGCTGTTTGATTGTTGTTAACTGTGTAAGTTGTACCAGTTATGCTAGTTCCAGTAGAAATAGTTTGTGCTGTACTTACAGTCCAAGTAGTGCCGCTTCCGCTAACAATGTAAGTTGCAGGGCTTATATTTGAACCACTTAAAATCATACCAACTGTAATAGTTCCACTAGTTACTGCACTAACTGTCATAGTAGTAGAACTAATTGTTGCAGTAAACACAGCAGAAGTTGATCCAGTGATTACTGTAGAAGCACTTATGCTACTGCCAGAAACAATAGTCATTCCTTGATATATTGTAGCACTACCTGCACTAGTAATATACAAAGTGTTACCGCTGATATATCCGTAGAATGTTGGAGCATAAACTGTTGACGAGAATGCAGTTCCAATAAAGTTAATAATAGAACCAGAAGATAACCCACTAGTGCTGTTAACACTGATTAAGTTTGTTCCGCTTACAGTTCCTGTTACAGTTCCTGTAACAGCACTAATTGATATAACAGGAGCACTTGTATAACCTTGCCCACCGTCAACAACAGTAACACTTTGAATTTGTCCACTGCCATCAGTTTTTAATGTTACAGCTGCAATCGCTTGAGTTGCGCCACTGCCACCGCCTGAGAATGTCAATGTAGGAGCAGTAGTATATCCACCACCTGCATTAACAATATCAACTTTAGTTACATACGCATACTGAATACAACTAATTGTAGCACCGTTTGGAATCCAACATGCTGGACTTACAATAAATGTATTTGTTAATGTGTTGATAGATTGAACAATAGTACCAGCTGGAACATTTCCTCCTGCTGTTGTAAATGATAATACTGCAGCATATACAGTAGCAGTAATAGTAGCGATACTTTGTGTTGTGCTTAGTTGATAAACTGCTCCGCCACCTGCACCGGATGTGCCACTAGTTTGACTTACAACATAAGTTCCAGCAGTTATGCCTGTGGCAAATATTTGCATACCAACTAGTATTGACCCACCAGTTACACTACTTGACACTGTCATTACACCACTGCTAGTGATACTAGCAGTAAATGATACAGCACCATTACTTGCACCGGCAAATGATGCGGCAGTACCCGCAGCATATTCAGTACCAACGTTTGCAATAGTAGGTGTTACACTAATTTGATTAGATCCAACACTTGGATTTACAACATAATATGTTGAAGTTGATGAAGGAACAATTCCGCCGAATCCCGATGAGTTGTCGTATGTACTACTTGAGAAAGTAATAATCTGACCTCTGTAGAATGTGCTAGGACCACTTACGATGGTTAATGTTAGTGTACTTCCGCTAATGCTTGATACGTAACCAGTAGTTTGTAAAATGCTTACAACCATACCAACTGTTAAATTTGATACAGTATTAGTTGAAATAGTTGTTGTATTAACTAAGTTAGTAACTTGATATGTACCATCGTAGCTTGTATCAGTTAAAGTTAATGCTTCACCCAAACCACTGTTATATCCAGCAGCCTGGCTAATGCTTACAGTCCATGTACTGCCAACACCAAGTGTACCTTGTGTAAGGTTACTAACAATAGTTGTGTTTGTAGAAATTCCAGAACCAGTGATAACCATACCTGGTGCAATTACTGATTCTGTTCCTGTACCTTGTATACTTACAACTGTCAATACTGTACCAGCAGTACTACTACCAGTAGCATTACTAATGTAACCAGTAATAGCAGTAGTTGAACTATAACCTGAAATCTTCAATGAACTGTCAACAGGAGGTAATGAACCACTTGGACTATATGGAGCAGTATATGTTACAATTTCTGCTGTAGTACTTCCAGCTTCTAATGCAGAACTTTGATAAGATAGTCCAGCTACTCCAGTTCCAACACTTGAGTTATTATAAATTGGAGTAGCACTAAGTTGTAGATACCCGTTAACGTTAAAACCAAATTGTAATGGTGTGCCTACTGGGCTACTACCGATAGTCATAGTTTGATTTAGATATACAGTATATTCTAATGTGCTTTGACCAACACCGACACCATTGCTGATAACTGATGTAATGTAAGTTCCAGATGTAACACCTGTACCAGTAATTAGTTGTCCTGCATAAATGCTTCCACTAACGTTGTTAACTGTAAGTTGGGTACTTGAACCTGATCCAGATATTGTGTAAACATTACCATATCCAGCATACAATGGTTGTGTATAACTTAACACTTGGTGTGTACGTCCATTCCATGCTAGTGCGTAGATACCAGTGTTAATTTGATTAATTGTTGGAACGTCTGTGATTGTTGCAATCGCAACTTTATTATCACCTGTAGTTGCACCTTGTGTTAATGTTGAAAACACTAATGTACCTGTTGGAGATATTGTACTGCTTATATTTCCACTTAAAGTAATAGTAGTACCACTAATGTTAATAACAGTTAATCCGTTTGGAGTAATATAACCAATTGCTTGTCCAGCTTGTACTCCAGTTGTGCCTACTGCACCGCCAACAACTTGACCTACGGCAATAGTACCAACTACATTTGAAACTACAATAGTGTTACCACCCAATGTAGCTGATGCTACAGTAGCAGTTACTAAACTACTTTGACCTGCTGGAATTGTAACAGGATCTACGTTAATGATATTTGCAGTATCTGTTGTAAATGTATAGTATGCAAAACCATTAGCAGTTTGTAAAATAGCGTTAGTGGCAGTTGCCATTGGCTCGCCAGTTGCCTGACTCAAGTTATAACTTAATACACGATAAATGCTTGACAAGTTAGCATCGTATTGTAAAGCAGTACTTGGACGAACTGGTTTAACGTTGGTAATATTTGTAAACTCAACATAAGTGTTGGTACGAATAGTAACCATTTGTCCATCGCGTAGTGGATATTGTAAACCAGTACTTGTACTAATAGTTAACTGTAGTACGTTTTGTCCAATAGTAACACTAGTATGACTGATACCGTTGATTTGGTAAGATGTAATACTGCCGCCTTCAACTGTGTGGTCGATGTCTAAGTAACAATTACTATATGGAATGTATTCATACCCGATAATATATACGTTCAATGCTACTTGACTTGCGCTCGGTGTCATTGCAGTAGCGTATGCACCTTGTTTATAGACACGAGCAGTTTGTACTAAATCGTGTACTAGGTTAACAGCGTTAGGTAATTCAGTACTATCAGCACCTGTTGAACGTAGGCCGTAGTCACCGTATGCGTTAGCACCTGCAACTGAACGTACTTGAGCACCGTTTAATGCCCAATAGCCAACGTGGTTATAGTAAGTAAATGTCGAAACTTGTTCAGTAAACGAAGCGTTAGTTGCAACAATACCATAGCTCAAATCGTTAACTTGTGTAAAGTCATTAGCCAACATGGACTTATTACCGCCCATTTCAATATTAATTGGCACATTACCATTTTCCAAATACGTTGGAATTGTAGTGTTTAACCAAGTTGTATAATCTCCGGATATAGTTGAATACGATCCAGACACATAGTTTGCACCATGAGATAATGTTGGGCCTGTAATAGCTGTTAGGTTAGTACTTGCATAGGTAGTCCAGCTATTTCTATTAGAATTGCTTACACTCCAATAAGCACTCATCAATGCTATTATATTGTTAGTTTGAGTAACAAGTGCTGATGGAGCATAACCACCTGAACCAGATCCAGCTGACAATAGTGTTGTAACTTGTCCGACACCGTTACCAGCACTTGGATAAGTTGTAGTAACATTAGAACCATTAACTGATGTAGTAACAGTTCCGCTAGTAGTGCCTTTTACTACATTGGCTATTACACTTTGCAAATAGGCAAACGCTGTGATGTATACATTTAAAATAGCATTAGTAGAACTTGTTGGTGTTTTAACTGTTGGACCAGTTAACAAGTTGTAGTAGTTTGTACCATCTGTCCACCAGAAGTACTGTGTGCTTACATTGTTAGTCTGACTATTACCACCATATAATATGTCGTAAGTAATAGCATCTACGATGTAGCCGATATTTTCTTGGGCAATTAGTGGGCTCCAGCCTGGAGTTGTTTGTAAACTAAATGCTGTTAGAGATGTTAACCATGCTGTAACTTCTTGTTGAATAAACGCACGGTTTAATTGTAACAAGTTAGCAGCATTTTTAACGTCTTGTAGAGTGTAAGTTACGCCACTATAGATTGTAGTTGGTGCAGTATATGTAACTGAGTTAGGTAACGCAGTAATACCGTTGTTTATAATACTGTACACTAACGCTACATTAGATGCTACATATCCTGATGTTGTAGTATCATTTGGGATAGCATTTTTTATTAAACTTGAAATATAATTAATACCTAAGTCCAACAACACAGTTGTTAATCCACTAGTAACATTCTGTGATTGTATATAAATTAAACCAGTTCTTGCACTTTGGAAGTTTGTTCCAAGAACTGCATCGTTAACAACCGCTTGTAGAATATTTTGGAAATAGTTTCCACCGCTTAAACTATTTTGTAATGACAAATAATCGCTTAATGCAGTGAATGGTGTACTTGGATCAAGAATCAATCTAGCCTGCGGAGCACCAATAGTATAAGTTGCATTTGAACTTGGTACTGCTGTTAAACCAGTCCATACAACACCGTTAATAAAGTTTGTGTTACTTAAAGTAATTGTATTTGTAGATTTATTGATTGCTGAAATATAAATTGAAGGAGTAGCATCGCTAGGAATACCTGTTCCTGAAATATATTGTCCTACTTGAATATTGGCAACGCTGTTTACAGTTAATGTATAACCACCAACACTGGCACCGCTAGCGTATGTTACTGTACCAACAGTGACATTGGCATACCAGTCGTACACTTGGTCAATTTGATAACGGAACCCTTCCAAGTAGAATGAACATGGTGCTTGTGGTGGACGAACATCTAAACCACTGTTTACTACACCTTGTACAGTAATTAAACAGTTTGCAGTACCATCGATACCTGTAATGGTTACTGGAGTTGGTGCGTTGGTTGTAGTTTGAACTGAGCTAAGTTGATAAGCTCCTGCTCCGCCAGTAGTTCCAGAAATTTGACTTACAATGGTAGGACTATTACCGATTCCTAAACCACTAACAGTCATACCAATACTGAATGTACCGCCAGACAAACCAGTAATGGTTAATGTTGTGCCACCGTTTACATAACCTAAGCCAACAGCGTTTGGTGGATAACTATCTACATAAACTACTGTACCAGCTAAACGACCTGCCATACCGTCAATTAATTGTCCACCTGCAAAACGTTTAGCATTAATACTGCCTGCAAAGCTAGCAGCTTCTTGTGCGTACGGTGATTTAGATTTAATTTGTCCTTCTGGATCAAGAACCATCATAAAGCCGCCGTGGCCTTGTGCGGTGATGTTACTAATACGTGTAGCATCATTGACTAAGAATACGTCAACATCTTTATTGTTTTTAGGAGTACTATTGATATCTAATGGGTTGGTCAAATAATGACGTCCATAGTTAATAGTAGTGTATAAATGCCAATTTGAGAATGTAAATGTACCTGCTGTGCTGAATGGATAGATAACAGTTAGGTTCATTACATTACCACTAACCGCAGTAATCACAGCTTTACCTGTACTTATATTACCATAGTTAGTAGCAGAGTTTGCACTACCTGAGCTTGTTAAAGTAGAAACAGCATCATTTTCAAACACAACTGTTGCAACATTTGAAGTTACATTGCATGTGGATACTGTAAATGTGCCATTGTAAGTAGTTGGAGTCATTCCACTAACAATAATATTAGAACCAGTTGTATATGGTGTTAATGGCATTGTTGAGCCAGGTTGTGCTACAAATGTTAAGGTAACTAATTGTTTACCTTGTACTGTAGCCACGGTTCCACTAGTAACAATATATGTTGCTTCAGTTAACACTAATCCATTCCAGCTAGAAGGAATTTGTCCTGTAGTCAATGTAGCAGTAATATTACCAGTGGTGCCGCTCAATGAAATACTTGAATTAGCAGTAGTTGAATAATCACTACTATAATCGATTAGACCAATTTGCATGCCATCGAAAATACCATCGCGATGGAAGAACAAGCTAATCCACGGACTCTTACTTACACGGTCAATAGGACGAATTAATGTACGACGGAAATCGTCACCTTTAATAGTAACGTTAGGAGCCATACGGATTGGATAATCTTCGTAGTAGATACCGCTTTCAACACGAATTGTAATATGTTGGATACTTACACTTTCAGCATAACTTAGTGTTTCACCGGGAATGAAGAATCCAGGTTGTAGCATGTTTACGTTGATTGTATCGTATGTTAAACTTCCGCCAGGGCTGTAACTTAAAATGACACCATTAGCACCACTGGTATTACCTACTAGGATCTTACCTGGAATAATGTGGTCATCTGAACTTTGTCCTTGGTCAACACTACCTTGTCCACCGTTAGACACTTGAATACTATAGTAACCTGAACCAAATGTTTCTGCTGATGCAGCACTTAGTCCGTAGTTAATAATATTTAAAATAGTATTGTACGAAGAATTTACTTGATTTACTGCATTACCAAAATTGCCAGTACTGTCGCTGGCAACGGTTAATTTAGTTGAATCAACGTAGAATATTGATCCTAATGTATATGACAATCCAGTAGGAGTACCAGCAGTTGTTACTAGTGATAACCCGCTAGTTGTTGTTAATGTGAATGTAGTTGTACCATTTGTAGCACTAACTAGGTAAGTAGTACCAGTAGTGTATCCAGATATACTTCCAGTTCCACTGATTGAACCACTAATAATAACAGTTTGTCCAACAGCTAATGTTGTTGCATTACATGAGAACTGACCACTTGTTCCAGTAATTTGAACGCCACTGGCTGTTAAATTATTGGTATAAGAGTTCTGTACTACAGTTGTTTGATAACGTAGTTGTGTAGTTTGGTTCAATACTTGTGCTGCTAGATTTTTTGCAAATCCAATTCCATCTACACTAGGACTTAAAATAGGAGCACTTATTGTAGCGATAGCTGATGTATTTCTGTAGAACGCATTACCTGCATTAATTGTCTGATAAGTTGATGGAAGCTCTGGAGTACCTGTTACTAGGTCAATAGTAATTGCATCAATGATTAAACCAAGGTCTCTATAGCATAACGATTCATTGTATGTTAACCCACCGGTGTAAGTAGTAGTTAGGTAGTTTATAACATAGTTTGTAATGCTCGATTCTGCATTGGTAATAATGTTCCATGCGCCTAATGGTTGTACAGTGTTAAACAATATACCTGTGTAATTAGTCAATGAAGGATATTGAATAACGTAGCTGTTTGTTACAGTTGTAATTTCAGTACTTGAAACACTTTGGTAGTTTGCAATTACATCTAATAGTAATCCAAACAATGTTCGAATCGATGTCGCAGCTCCGCTAGCAGGCGCCCATGCACTTTGCCATGTAGCAGGATTTAAATTGTTGCCTGAATAAACTGTTACTGATGAATTGTTAATTAATGCAATAACTTCGTTTTCTAACTCTAAAATTGCCTTGTAACAAATACCAGAAGCTAGTGTTGCACTATTTTGATTGGTTGCAAGTTGTAGTGTGCCGTTGTGCCAGTATTGGCTTGCGGCATACACAGTTGCAGAATTGCCACCGTAGTTGATGTCATAACAAATGGCTTCTAAAATAGTTTCAATATCTCGTAGACTAGAAGCATGGTTAAACGTAATGTCAAGGCTATTTGTGGCAATGTAATCTATAATATAATTGTTAATATTAGATGCAAGGAAGCCATTGCTCATGTTGGCTACTAAAACTTTTCTTGCGGCATTACTTGCGCTAACTGCTGTATCAGTGTACAACGGAATTTGTGGACGTGCGGTTAGCCCGTAAGTCAACATTTTTAGAATTACATTAAACTTAGCGTAAATTGTATTTTGTGTTGCAGGATTATCGCTCGGAGCTCCTAATAGCGTCTTGTCAATAAATCCATTAACACTTGAAAGGTAACCATTTGAGCCGACTGCTGTTGTGGTTAACGTTGCAACATTGCCGCCAGACACATTAGTAATCAATTGGAATGCAGTTAATAAGTTACCACTAGCTGGTAATGTAGGAGCAGTTCCATAAACACCAATATTTGTGTTGTTTGTAGTATTAAATGTATATCCACTAGTACCATTATTAATGATGTTTACAATGGTATTGATGTTAGCAGTAATACTTGAAGCCGCTGCACTACCGCCTTGGTAAGTTTCATTAGTGTACTGGAAAATAGTATTTTGATAAAGTATTGCAGGAACTTGATTGTTAATAATATCCAATGCAAGTGTGGCCACATAGTTTAATGCCGCAATACACGCAGTACTTTCTTGACCTTGAGTTAGGTATGGAGTACTTCCATTTGGACCCCAGTATCTAACCCCAGCGTATGTGCTTTGACTATTACCGCCGTAGGTTAAATCATAAACAAGAGCGTAAACAGTAAATTCAATATCGCGTTTACTTAATGTTTTATTATAGTCTAATGAAGAGAATTTACTTGTTAAGAATCCTGTAATTTCAGCTTGGATGAATGAAATGTTGTTTAACAATAATTGGCCAGCACTAACTAAACCAGTTGTTGTATAAGCTGAAGCCGGATAAGTTGGCATTGGTGGTTTTAAATTTGCACCACTAGTTAGGACTAGCTCGCTGATTAAAGCTGCATTAGTTTGTAAACTTGTAGTAATACTTGGATTATTAATGTCATTAATAATATTATTGATTAGGTTGTTTCTAACAATAGTACCACCACTGCCTGTTCCTGCTGTAGTACACGCAAAAGTTACATAAGTTGTTCCAGTGTTAATAACGGTCCAGTACCCATTACCGCCTGTATTACCACTTGTACTGTTGTAGCCAACTGTGCTAACTCCGGCGACAATAACTTGTTCACCTACTGCAAATGGAGCAGTAGATTGTTCGGCAAATTGAATTGTTGCAATAGTACCAGTACCTGTTGCACTAGTAATTGCAATGCTTGTTGTGTCTAATAAATTAACAATTTCTTCTGCACTAAAATCTGGAATAGTATTTGTTGTACTGCTGTTAGCATACGGGAAATACAATCCGGCAAATGTACTTTGATAATTTGAACCTAATGCAAAGTCATAACATAATGCGTAGATAATACGAGTTATGTAATTTTGTAAAGATGAACTGCTATTGTAATTGTAAGAATAATTTAATATTTGATTACGTATTTGTGTAACAGCATCTTGAATCTGTGTTAGATTGTTATTGATAACATCTATATTGTAAGAATAAAAGAAGTTAGTAGCTTGAGTAGTTACATTATGTGTAGAATTTAAAGCCAAGTCATATGCTACACCTTGAATGATTTCTTCAACAAATGTAGACCATCTTGTTTGATCGAACACAAATTTGTTAACATACTTTTTATTCAAATAAGCGATAGTTTCTGCTTGAATAAATGATCTGTTGTATTGTAGTAAATCTGCGGCATCTGTGTAGCCTTGTACTTGGCTACTACCTTGTACTAGACCAACACGATAACCAGGAAGTGGACTTACGCCAGCATTAGTAACAATACTGTTGAATTGATTAGGTCCAATGGTGTAGGCAATAGTCTGACGATATGGTCCAGGTTCTAATGCTGACAAATTAATTAAGTTATAGGCTTGTAATGCGGCTGCTCCAACAGTAGCATAAGCATACTGCCAAGCACGGCCTTCACGTCCTGGAGGAGTGTTAGTTTGTAAATCGTCACCTTTGGTTGTAACATACAAGTTAACACCGCTGTAGTAGGTATTATTATCTACGTAATATTTTGTAGCGGCTTGCAAGTCAGCTGGGCTTTGTACAATACCATCCCCGCTTAATGGAGTTGGGTGGTCACTAAGGGTCAGCACACCAGTCATAGTGTCGCCTTGACGCAATACTAAGTCTTTACGTTGTACAGCTTCTGTGGCCAAGTAGTTGCCAGATAATGATGAATCATAACCTGCAACTCCTAGCTGCGGTGTTAAAGGCTCTGAACGAACATTTAGCGCACCAATAATTTGTCCATTTGAAACTTGCAAATAATGGTCGTCTGCATAACCAACTGTAACTGCAAGACTAGACAATGTTGTTGTAATATTGTTTGCCACATTGTAAGCGTTTGCATTGAACGCAGCTACTAGTGTTTCGCTTGGATCTACTAAGTTTACAATACTAAATGCATTAACCGCATTTAAACTTCCACCCAATGTTGGATTTTGGTCGGCTTGTAAATTACTAGTTGGAGGACTAAAAATAATTTCGTTTGGATTACTAGTATCGATAGTAAACGCACCAGTACTTGCACCAACTTTAATAGTTCTAGCACTTAATCCGCCACCAGTAGTGTTTGCCATGATAAGCTGATTAGCGGCATAAGTAGCCGGAGCATCTGCTAAATTAGTAAATTTTAGTGTGCCACCGCCACCAAATATAGCATACAATTCTGTAAAGTTAGCATTAACTTTATTAAAACTTGCACGGATACTGTCACCAGTTCCGTCATTACCTTGTACGCCGATATCAATTAATTGTTGTGTCATTTATTAAACTCCGAAGCTACTACCGCAGCCGCATGTTGTTGTTGCATTGGGATTCTTTATATTAAAACTGCTACCCATTAGGTCTTCTTTATAATCTATTTCAGCGCCAGTAAGATACTGCATACTCATAGCATCTACTAGTACTTTGAATTCATCCACTGGTATTTCAAAATCGTCTTCATTCGTTACTTCGTCGAATGTAAAACCATACTGAAATCCGCTACATCCGCCGCCTTGGACAAATGTGCGTAGTGCTAAATGGGGATTATTTTCTTCAAGGAGAAGATCCTTGATCTTTGATTTCGCTGATTCTGTAATTGTAATCACACCTTGGGCCCTCGATATGATATTTATCAAATGCATTTTATAATCTTAATGTAAATAACATTATGTTTATAAAAACAGAATACGTGAAAACCCAGCATACACGTAAAAGTAAGCTAGGTCAAGAACATACATACTATCGACAAAAGTCTATGGTAGTACTTCGTTGCGATAGTTGTCAAACAGTTTTTACAAGAGAACGAGGCAGGATGGACCCTAATCGTTTAAACAATAATTACTACCATGTTTGTGGTAGTTGTGATGTTAAAAGTTTTGCCCAAAAGAAAGGGCTCGAAAGTAAGAGCCCTTGGGATATGCCAGTAAGTAGCCTTAAGACGCTAGACCAACTCTAGCTTTTGTAATCCGGATCGCCGGGATGTATTTGACTATATCCACGCTTCCATTCTTTTCTATATTGATCAGCTGGAATAAGTCCAGAAAAATCCAATTTCTTAGCAACTCTATCTTTGAGT
>Ga0214166_1000267_pt1 | contig 27740 bp, 38 predicted proteins | sample TroBogepilimnion_27_FD_153005 | JGI IMG/M metagenome (GOLD analysis project Ga0214166, IMG submission 153005) | Freshwater microbial communities from Trout Bog Lake, WI - Practice 18AUG2009 epilimnion v3 | ecosystem: Environmental > Aquatic > Freshwater > Lake > Epilimnion/Euphotic zone ...
TACTGACGCTTCAAATATGCTTTCAATTTCATATAAATTAATAGGCTGACCAACATAAATATTATTAATATAATTAATAATTGCAGGTTGAGCCAAAGATACAATTGCAGAATTAGAAGCAACATTGGTTGCTTGAGAACTCCAGTTAAGCGTTATACCTGTTTGTTGAACCACTGGGTTTACAAAAATAATATTGTAAGTATCAGGATAATTATTAATTGTTACAGTGATATTCCTTGTACTGGAAACTGTTGATCCTACCAAAGAAGATATATCAGGTACAGAATTAAAAATGGCATTGGCTATCTGATAAGGATCTGCACTTCCACCACAAATAATTTCCCATTGATTTGTTGCTACATTCCTTACAGAAATTAAATTAGGTTGAACTCCACTTACATTTAATAATGCAGTTTTAATAAAAGATGGTACTCCTTGAGCAGTTGCTAATCCAGCTTGAATAACTTGTGATTGATAGGATTGAATAGTTTGTGCAGATGCTCCTGCTGTTCCTGAATTGATATTTGTACAAGTTAAAGTAATACCTGATGGTACAGAAGTAATTAGGGTATTGACTGTACCAGCTGGAACTGCCCAAGATCCTGATGAAATAGCTAAACAGAATAAAGGAGAACTTTGACCTGTATTATTAATGATGCCACCATCTTGAACTATGTATTGATGAGATCCATCTGATACAACAAATCCAATTGGGATAACAAATCCTGCACTTCCTGAGAAAGTTACATAAACAGAAGTATTCGATCCTTGTCCTTGTTGAACTCCATAAACTGCACCTAGCTCATAAAGAATAAAAGGATTTGCTGTGTATGGACTGATTGAATTAATTAGGTCTACATAGGCTTGATCTTGAATAACTACTGCACCTGTTGCTGTTGAAGCTAAATCTTCGATAAGAGAGCCCGGTAAATTTGCAGTTAAACCCGGAGCTAATGCTGTTGCTGAAGCAATTTCTGCATTTAATAAATCAACAGGATTCGCTGGTATTGCTCCTGCACTGGTTAAAGTTGCCATAAATTAACTCACTATTGTTGATTGAATTGTTGTTCCATTTTGAAAAATGGCATTAATTAAATAAGTTGGGTTTGTAACATTTCTTTGTTTGATGATACTTAGACTTGCAAAATAAGGTGAATACTGTTGTTGTGTTCTATTAATTGCAACATCAGGTGCTACCTGTGTTTGTACAGATTGTTGAGCTGGAATCCCATAGTTTGCATAAAATGGACTTTCATTTTCATTTAATCGTAAAGTTTGAGCTAGAGTAGCTAACCAAATATAAGATGTATCAGTTATCTCTACCCATTTACCAGTTGCATCAGTTCCATAACTTCTCATATTGGCACTCCTGTATTATTAGCACCTGTTTGAACACCACCATGTTGATGAGTACTACCAATGTTTATTCCATTATTAGTAATAGTTCCAGTTACACTTACATTACCATTGATTATAATTCCTGTTGAATTAATTGTAATGGTATTAGTGCCATAAGCTAGTTTTACTTGATCATTTCCTATGGTTGCAATAGCAGTTCCATTAGGGGATGTGATAACAATAGAATTTAAATCAGTAGCACTCCAATTAGCATTTCCTATTGGAACAAAAATTAATGCTCCTAAATTACTAGCTGGAGTTAATGAGGGTAATCCTTCTCCTAATCCACTAATATTTCCAATTTTTGTATTAGCTGAAATACAAATACCTTTATCACCTACTTGAATAGGAATCCTAATATATTTACTGCCTATGATTGGGCAAGTTACCTGAGGAAATGTAAATAATCCACCTGTATCAATTTCAAAATTAACAGTTACAATAGAATTAATAGGATCAACACTTAATACTGAACAGGGATAAACTTGCCCTAAAATTTGCTGATGAGCAGATATTTTTTGATCAGTAAAATTATTTAAAGATACTGCAATAGGGGTTTTTTGTGCTGAACTCATTAATTTATACTCGTAGGTAAATTAGGTGGAACAATACAATCAACAATAGTTACCCAACTATTTCCATCAGTTTGCCTACTGCTTCCTACATTGCGAACTCTATTGATTTGAAAAATACCCTGAAAAGAAATATTATTTCTAGCTTGAGTTAATGCAGAAGCAGAAGTATTAACAATGGGAGAATTTCTTGGGAAAGTAATGTAATTACCTATCTGTAAATCACCTCTCATGGCTAATTTTGCTTGAATAGTCACTAAATCTAACCAAGTTAAGTTTCCAATAATATCTTCAAAATTTACTTTAACTAATTTTTGAGTTACAAGTTGTTGTTGAGAAGTTGTACCATCATTTAAGAAAAATCCTGATGGAGTTGCAACTAAAGCTACTCCAGCATAATCAGGCAATTTTAAAATATCTTTACTGGTTTGATTTAAGTACTTACTAAAACTTTCTAAATTAGTATATTGGGCATATTGATTTTCAGTAGCAATCAAATTAGGACTAATCGATCCATTGATAATTAGTTCTAAACCTGTTTTGCTTTGAGGATAGGCTTTTTCTAAGGTATTTCTGATTGCATCTTGCAATGATGATCCTTTAAGCCATGTAAACTCCAAATTAACCTCAGCACTAGGACTTACTACAGAATTGGTTATTACTAGATCTAAAGTAACAAGATTTCCCTGCCAGTTTGCATAAGATTGCAGAATTGATCCATTAATTACCAATCCTTGTTGTGATGGGTTCGCAAAGGGTAAACCCTTAGACATTCCTAATTTAATTTGAATACTAGAATATAAATTATTCACATAATCAGGATTTAAATTGGCTGATTGATTAAGATCTTCAAAGCTAATCCCATAAATTTTTATATAGCCTAAACCCTGTGGTTGATAATTCCATGACTGAGGAATATCAAAATCAACCTTTAATGCTTGTGTATTGTTCATTCCATTTGAAAATAAGGTACTGTAATGCAATTGATTTGCACTTGATCCTGAACTTGGAACAATTACAATATCATAGTATCTCATGGGGTAATCTCAAAACTAGCACTACTAACACGATAAATCAGCTTTGAAGTTTTAAAATAACCAAATAATAAATTGATGTCATAGTCATCAGGAGATCCTATGATTGGTCTATTAACTATCAAATTTCGTGAAGTATCGTAAATAGAAATGTAATATCTAGGTGAATAAATATTCCAAGTACATACTGCAACATAAGTAACACCATCTAATACAGGATTGAACTGAAAATTAGAAGTTGATTGTGGATTAAATAAGATGATTGTCATTAGAAAAATTGCCTTACTTGTGGTGCAGAAGTAGGTGGTACATTATTCCAACCAGTAGCACCTCCCAAATTAGGAACAGTAGGAGTACCACTGGTAATACTTTGCATAACAGTACCCAATGTTTGCTGTAAAAATCCACCTGTACTAATTAATGGCTGAACAAAATCCCATTGAAACATATATTGAACTTGCTTATCACTTACACTGCTTACATCTTTGATGCTTGTTAATAAACAATTTGTGTAAGTATAAGCTGGTGTAAGCACACTAAAAGATCCACCTGATGAAATATGCAAATCTAAAGTTAATTTCATGGCAGTTAAAATAGCTTGTTTGTAGATATATCCACCATTACTTTGAGCTGGACAGATCATTAACATACTAATTTTTAAAGGTTGCTGAATAACTGCATTTGATGCTACTTGTAAACTAGCAAAAGGATATTCTGCTACTTGCCAATCTTGTAAAGTTCCACCTGATAATGGCTTCCAATGAGCAAATAATGATTGATTTTCAATACTTGGTACATCAAATAACTCAGTAATGCTGACAATAGGCAAAGTTTGCGTAGGCAAAAATTGAGCTATGCCACCATGCAACAAAATAGGCGATTGTTCATAAACAGCTGAAAAAACAGTTTGTGTTAAAGATGTCAATTTACACCTCTTGGTGTTTGTATTGAATTAGCAGAAACATTTACATCTGCTCCAGCAGGATTTTGAATAACTATTTTTACTTCTTGAACAGATAAATTCTTTTTACCTGATTCAATTTGAGATATAGCAGTTATTAATGGAGCTAACACATTAGGATCATTAAAGTTTAAATGCTCAGATCTTGTATGGCCTGTCATTTTTTCAAGATTCTTAATATATGCTTGAGTATCATTTTCATTTGCTGGTGCATAAATTCGCATTATATCTTCAATCGTATCAAGCTTTTTATATCCAGCAGATTGAGATTTTCCTGTTGCATAAAGTTTTAATTGATTTTCTAATGCTTTAATACCTTCAGCATTGTTTTTAAACTTTGCAAATCCACCTTCACCTAGTTCTGCACCTGTTTGACCTGCATAGCGTAGATTACCCGGGTTAAAGTTTCTTTCAGCTAAAGATAAATTTTTTCTACCTTCATTAGCATTTCCATAATAGGTTTTATTAAATTCTTTATCTTTTTCAGGTTGGCTTTGATCAATAATCCCCAACCACTTAGCAAACTTTACAGTACTGGTAACTAAAGTATTTATCACATTAAAGAAATCTGTTATGTTTTGCTTAAATGCAGGAGATTGAATATAAGTAGCAAAGTTCTTAATGCCTTCACCTAACTCTTTTAACCATATCTTTAGATTCTCATTACTTAAAAAGGATTTAATCGTATCAGCAATGGATTCTGATAGTTTACCCAATGGTTCAGGCAATGATTCCAATCCTTCGATTAATGTAACTTGCAAAGTTTTGGTAGTTTCATTCAATTTAACCCAAAAATCTTGCCAAGCTTTATCCAATTTATCTAAAGTAGCAAATTGTTGATTTCCTTTTTTTAGATTATCAATAAATTCTTTAAATTCTTTTTCTTCTAATCCAGCTAATCTTCTTAAACTTTCATAGTCTACAACTTTAGTAACTCCTAAAGCTTCTAAAGGAGCTTGTTGTCCACCAAATTGTTTATAAAGATCTCTTGATTTACGCAATACATCAGGTAATAGTTCAGATGCGTTTTTACCAGCAGTATTTCCTAAACCAAATGGATTAAGTAAATATTGTTGTCTAAAATCAGTTTGGATATTAGCAAGGTTGCCAAGGGTTTGATAAGGATCAATATAACGACTACCATATACATCAGCAGATCTTAATTGACCTGTTGTGATACCTAACCCTTGTGCAGTTCTACGCTGGTTGCCTACAGTGGATGCTAGAGCTCCTAAACCAAATCCTGATACTGCTCCACCTACTGCTAAGAACTTTCCAATAGAAAATGCTGTGTTAGCCATATTCCTAGCAATGTTTCCAGTAATGGTTGCAATATTTTTTAGTGCTTGTTCACCATCTTTGATGGATTTATTGAAGTCATCTTGTTTCTTTTTAGCATCTTGTAAACTTTTTCCTACACCTTGGACACTTTTAATCCCTGAAGAATTGGCTTTACTCCAATCAGAAGGCATTTGAGCAAGAGCTTTTTTGATCTTTTCAAATTCTTTTGCAAAGGTTTGAAATTTTTCATCTAATACATCGATCTCAATTACGCTTTTTACACTCATGGTTTATATCTTCATTAGTTAAAAAAGGGATTTATTATTAATTGCTTTAATTAAATGCCTATTTTTATATTCTTCAACATCAATCCATTTACTTCCAAGTTCATTCATAAAATCTTTAAATCCCATGCCACTCATGTAATCTAGGATATAACCAATGATTCCTTCACCTTCTTGCCAGTAGATTCTTTTTTGATCAATGTCAATAAGCCACTCTGATATTCCGTAATATCTGAGGATGTAAGTACCCATCCTCGTAAGCTCCCTGCCATCTCCAAGAAAGAATTTTTGAGATCCTTGGGAGCTACCTTGGAGATTGCTGTAAAAAAAACAAGAGAACTTAGAATTTCAGATTCTTCATCTTCATCAATAATACCTCTTTTGATTGCTGTATCTAATGGAATGGTTTCCCAACCATTATCACCAGTAATCATGATATTAGTTAGACGAATAATTTCATTAACTAATCCTAATTTAACTCCACCTGCACTATCCCAATTACCAGCTTGTTTAGCAATCGATTTCAATGCTGGATAAGCAAGTTGAGGTGCAGATAGAGCTAAATGTTCAGCTTTGTTATTAGCATCAAAACATTGACTAAAAACTTTACCTAACTCTAAGTAAAACTGTTCAAATATTTCTCTACTAATTGAAACTGAATGGATATGTATTACTCCTTGTTCAGCAGTTTCTAATTGCATGACAAGGTTTAATTTTCGGTTAATTCGCATCACAGAATTTCCTTAAGGGTTACGATACTGCAAATAAAGATGAATTGATTGCGTATACACCACGCAAACGCACAATTAATCCAGCTTGATTACCATCAAATGCTACTTCTTGAATACTTGATAAAACACAATTATTTAACTGAAATGGTGATAATGCTACAGAATCAGGATAAACAGTTACTGATCCTAATGTTGTATTAGTTTCAATTTGCGTTTTATAGGCATTACCAAGAGCTTGAGTTCTTAGTAGATGCATTGTGACATTGCCATAAATATATGGCTCCGGACTTGTTACAGCACCTGTTAAAGTACCAATTAATTGTGAAGTGTCACCTTCAAAACCTAAACTAATCGCTTCTTTTGCTAAATAAGCAGAAGTAACATTTAGATTTGTAAAACTTGCATATACAACACTAGCAAGTAGCCTATTTAATGTACCTTGTACCACTTGTGGATTTGACATTATTTATTCTCCTTAAACTGGAATATTAGAAGCAGTTAGGTAAATAGTAATAGAACTAAATCCTCTTAATGGTACAAAGGTACAACTTAAACCTTTATAAATACCTACTGCATAATCTGATGGATTTTGAGCTACATAAGTAGCAAAAGATACAGCAGTGACTGTTGCAGGAGAAAGAATTAATCCAAATGAAATACCATCATTAACTGTTGCTTGTGCTACTTTTTGTAATGTATTAATACCTGCTTGGTTGTAATACAACGGATTTGTTGGAATATTAGATCCATTAATAATTGCACCAGCTAGAGAAGTTGCCACATTAATAGATAACCAATCAATTGAGTACCAGTAGTTAAATGGATTTGCATCCATGTAGTTACCACCTTCAATTAAAGTATTGCTGATCTGACCTTGAGCACCAGTAAACACAAAATTTGCTCCTGCCAACAATACTTGTGATTGTTGAGTAAGAGTAAGAGCTGTGTAAGGTGTTACTGAATAAATGAAAGTATATTCAAGTGGTGAAGCTAAATTTACACTACTTGGGTTATAGCTTAAAGTTGCCCAAAAGAAAGCACTTGTACTAAATTCTATAGCAGGAGCACTTGGACTTGGTAAAACTGCAAATACAGATTTAATACCAGCATATAAACTATAGTTGGCTAAAGTAGTAGTTACATAGAAATACTGTTGTGCAGTTGTGCCTTGATACTGTTTGTACATATTAATAGCACTTGTATTTCCATCCCATGCTTTTGGTACTAAATAACTATAAAACTGTGGAGTAGGTGATGTAGATGGTTGTCCTACATTAGCAGTTATATAGGCTGATAATGCTGTAATACCATTTGCTACAGAGTTTGCACCTAATTCAAGAACATAAACACCTAAAACTGAACCTTGAGCAAAAAAAGTATTTGCCATTGCTTGTATCTCAACAGCTGATCCTAATTGAAAAGTTCCAAGAGTTGTAGAAGCACCGGGGTTAGTTGTTAATGGATAAGTAACAGTATTTGTTCCTGTAGCTGTACCAGTGAATGTTCCGTTATAGCCTGATGGTGCAACTCCAGCAATAACAACAGAAAGTGCTGTACCACTAGGAATACCATGAGGAGTTGTAGTTGTTACTGTTACTACAGATGAAGTCCAAGTAATTGCAGTAATATTAATTGCTGGATTTACAATAGATGTAAGACTGCTCAAGCTTGTTAAAAGCTGAGTTGTACCTGATGATAAAGTAGTTCCTCCTTGACTAACAAAAGCTCCAGTTCTTTGTAAAGTATTGGGAGCACTTGCTACCTGTTGAGTTACGACTACTGATACGATATTTGGCATAATACCCCCTGAATAAACAATTAAATATAACTTACTGAAAGAACTTGACCTGTACCTGTTACTATTACTAAACCATTTTTGATGGGGAAATCTACTGTATACATACCTACAGTATTTGGTAGAACAGCTACTAAATTTGATGCACTAACACCACCAACAGTTGCAGAATCATAAATTCCACCTGCTGTTGATCCTGCTGTATTAATCATTGCTTTAGCAACACGACCTTGACCTGCTTTTACTAAGGTTGATGCTGTAATATTAAGAGCAGTAGAAATACCTTGTGCAGTAATTGTTGCACTATTAATTACTACTGGTTGATTTTGTCCAATTGCCATGATAACTCCTTATTTAAATAGAAAAACGAAAAAACTACGCTGGTATACTGCCAAAAGAAAAATCAATAAATGCTTCTTCTATCAATTTTAATGCTACATTATTTACTGTATTCTGATAATAACTAACTTCAAACATAATTGACTTTTTCTGTGCAATAATACCGAACTCAGGTTGCGTAACTTTTTCATCAAATATGATTGGCATATTCATTATGCCAATATTATCAGTATTCATACTGTATTCATAGATATAGTTCACAAAATTTAAAGCTTCTTGATTCCTCATCCCAAATATACTAATTTTAACTGTGTCTTTTGCTAGTTGATTTATACTAGATTGAGTAGCTGGTTGGTTATCTGTATAAATGTTCTTAACAATAGGAAATTGCCCTAAAGCCATTGTAGATTGTATATCTATAGATGCATAAGGTGGAGCAATGTTTTGCCCTACCAAATAAGATGGGTACATTTGGAAAAATTGATTCAACGATAACCAAATAGGCAAACTATTTGAAACAATCACACTGGTTGAATCAAATTCTGTCATAGAATCGATTAACTGAGTATTCATAATCGAATACAAAGAATCGCCACGATAATGATATAAATCTGCCTGTTTGTAGTAGTTTTCTCTACGACTAAATGCAAATTTTAGGTTTTCATACTTTGCAACATAGATCATATTAGGATTTAATAAATTAAAATCCTGAATCAATTGTGGTGAAGTAAAAATTACATGATTGTAAGCAGTTGTACGATCTTCTAACTGGTGCATATCTGTATTTACATGAAATGAACCAGTAACTGTTAATTTTCTTGATGGAAGTGGATTACCTTTTTTGTTAAAGATGCCACGACCATAAGTTAAGATGTTGTAAATAGCAGAATCAGTTAAAAGACTAGCATTAACCCAAAATACATAAGCATCCAAAGGAAGAATTAATTTTACATACAAAGTAAATGTTATTTGCTCATTTGCTGATAAGGTTTGCATACCTTGAGCTAAACCAGCACCTAATTGTGGCTTTGCTCCTGAGGTTTCACCTATTGTTGTCATTATTCAATCCAAGCTTTTAAAGATGCTTCTAATACACCTGAATAAATAAAAGATGGTCTACGAGCATTTTTAGTTTTTATTACAGTTCCTCTTTTACCTTTAACATATTGCTTTGCAGAAATACCTTTCATTCTGTAGTTCGTACCATCTAAAGCAGATTGAGTTGGTACTCCAGCAATACCTGCTTTTTCCACCTCTTGTAAGTAGATCCATTTCTTTAAATCTTCTTCAATCATGGAAGCACCAGCATTAATGGAATTTTGAAAAGGAACTCCTAAAGCCATTTGAGCAATAGCTTGTTCTAGTCCTTCAGCTAAATGATTAGCAATATTTTCTGTTTTGTTATCTACAAATGAAGAAAACAAAGTATATTTTTCTTCAAGAATCTTAGCCACATCATAAGTAGATTTAGATCCATAGGGTTCAGGAATTTCCAATACTCCTAAATAAATTTTCATACATACTCCCAATGTAATTTATAAGCAGTATTAATTTTTTTCTTACAACAAGCAATTATTAAAGATCCATTTATTTTATTAAGTGACATTCCAGCTTTTTTTGCACTTTCAAAAATTTCATTAGTTTCTATACATTTTACTGGTTTTTTATTTGAACCTATTGGTGGTTTATTTCCATTATTTAAAGATATTTCACGCTTTTTTTGTTTATATTCTTCAGTAATATAATTTTTGTTAATTACTGGATTTGATTTCCAAAAGTTTTTAGAAGCTAATGATATTTTCTTTTTTGCTTCTTCTGTATGTTTATAATTTTTTCTTTTTTCTCTTTCTTCTAAAGGCATTACATAGCCTACACCACTTTCTCCACCATTAGTTAAATTTGCTAATTTATAACCCATATCTTTAAATACAGATATAAGCAATTCCTCATGTTGAAGTGCTTCTTTTTCAGTTTCCCAATGAGCCAATATTTTAGCTACAAAACCATGTTTATTAACAATGTTATGCCAATATTTATTTCTGCTTATTTTTCTTTTATATCTTCTATCAACACCTTTACCAATATAAAATAATTTATCAGTATCTGCTGTGTAGTGTGCGTATGTATATGGCATTACGATAAACCCCAGTTAGTCCCTATAGCCATCATGAAGCTTAGAGCTCTCCTACCATAAGGATCTTTGATTGCTTGTAAATCTAACAATTGTAGATTTTGCAATCCTTGACCTACTGTAAGAGTTTCACTGGTTGATACATCACTTGCTGAATTAATAACTCCAGCAACAAAGTTATTGATACCATATGATTTCCTTGCATCAGCAAAGAAAGTTTGACCAATGTAATCTTGTTGCCACTGGATTAGCTGACTACCTGCCCAATTGTATACAGTCAAAGTATAAATATCAGGTGCAACAAAAGAAAAATCTTTAGGAACAATGTTTAATGCAACTTGATAAGCATAGGCATAGCCCTGATCTGTAGGGCTAATGACAATAGAGTTTAATCCCATTACAGCTTGTGACCAAGCTACAAAACCAGCTAATGTTGGAGGAGAAGTAATGGGATCACTCATAATAAAATTGTACCTAAGTTAAATTAAAAAATCATGTTTTTCTTGGTCTACCTCTGCCTTTAGGAGCAATACCATCTTTTACAACTTCAATAGTTTGTTCAAACTTTGGTTCATTATCAGTAAAATTCTTTTTTTCTTCTACAATCTCAATTTCCAAGGGAGCTTTTTGTTTTAATCCCATTTGTTGAGCTTTTTCAGAAATATGCTGATCAGAAGCAACAGCAGTAATTTTTCTTGCTTCTGTAGCTCTATCAATAATAGTTTGATCACGAACATCAATACCATTTTCAATAGCTTCTACATTAATTGGCTTATCTATTTTATAAGCCATACCTGAAAATTTACCTTTAATCTTTTCAACAGGAATTAATCCATATACTTCATGTTGTTTAATAATTTGATCAATTTCATCATGAGTACCTTTAATTTTAATTTGAGCACCAGCTCTAATTCTTTCCATGAAAGGTCTAGTGTTTTCAAACAACATATAAGTAAACTGATGATCTTGTTTTGTACAATTCGCAATAAAAAGTTCCATAATTTTTCCCTTTTTGGGTGGGAGGTAGATGATGCGATACTTTTTTTGAAAGTATCCTACCTCCCATTGTTACAAACTTGGCATCACACAAGTTTTTATACTATAGCATTAACTACCTGAAGTTGGTGTAACAGTTGAATCAGTTGGTGTTGTAGTAGGCTCTAATGTTTCTGAAACTTCTTTAACAACATCAGCTTTTGTTTCTGCTACTTCTTTTTCAACATCAGCTTTTTGACTACTCATAAAATCACGAACTTCTTCCATAAATTTCTCAAGTTCTCTAAGAATATTCTCAATCATCATTTTTTTATCCTTTAAAAAAAACCCCACAATCAAGTGGGGCTAATTCACTTCTTACATAAAATTAATAAGCCGCAGATAACAAATACATAGCTTCAGGTCTTAAACCCCATCCTGAAGTAGATCTCATTGTGTATAAAGTTGTAATACCACCATCAGCGATTGGAGTAGGAATCTCTGTTGGAGCAGATACATCAGTAAGCATCAATGAAGTTGCAGTTGTATTTGGTGTTAATGTTGCGAAAATGTTAGTGTTGATCTGTGAATTAGCTTTAGGGATGTTGAGTTCAGGAGCAATCAATAAAATTGCATCTGTACCACCAGCACCTTGACCAATCAAAGTATCATCTACTGCAAAAGATACTTCATCACCACCTGCCCATTTAGCTACAGTTTCAACTAAACCAGCCGCAGTATCTACACCAGCTCCAATTCTTTGAAATTGAGTTAATGAAACAACACCTGAGTAGCTGATTTGGCTAATAAATCTTTGTGGAGCAAGGAATACTAAACGCAATGGCTGACCAATTTGCAATGTATTGGTTTTTAAAGTACCAATCATGTTCAATAGATACTGAGCTAATTGACCTGAATCATACTTAGAATAACCAGTATTACCATTTGAATCAGCACCTAGAGTAGAGGTTGTAATACCATTGGTATTTAACAAACCTTCACCATTTGAAGGGTTATATCCAAATAACAAAGCATTACGCAATTGTTGAGCAATACCTTGACGAGCCGCTAATCTCATTGCTTGAGGTAATGCATAACCCCATGCTGAAGATGCAGATTCATCAAAGTTATCATATTGTGCTCTTGTCTGAACACGATATGTAGCAGTACTAATCATTGATGGAATGACTGAAGCACTTGGCAATTGATTAATCAGTGATTGATTAGCTTGAACTTGAGTAGTTACTTGTACTTTTTTAGCGTACACATACAAATCACCTTCACCTAATCTTGCCATTGGATTTTCAGTAGCAAGAGTTGTAAAAGCACCTGAAGCTAATGAATACTGCATGATCACTTCAGGCATCATGTAGTGAGGATTAGCTGTTACATATGAGGGAGCAAAGCCTGACATAGTAAATTTCCTTTATTAAATTAGGCAAAGAGCCACATATTGATTGTAAATCCAGTTGGCTGTATTAGTTCCTGAGTTATAGGAAACTGTTTTATTGCCACTGGTGCTAACTGCTAGAACTTGTACTGGAATTGCTGATTGTGAACCCGGCTGAGTTGTTGTAATCCAGTTATTTGTATAGTTGTAGTAAACAGTTGTAGAAATCAATTGACCATCAATACTAATAGAAGCTGGATCAAGGATTAATGGAATACGAGCTCTGCTACCAAAACGATAAAAATTAACTGACATACCGGGGCTAAACAATGGAGCTGTAGATTGTGGAGTTGTAATACCACCATAAGCTTGATTGTAGACTGCAATACCTGTTGGATTAGCAGATCCAGTTGCTTGAAGAATTGTTGAACCAAGAGTATCAGTACCGGGTTGCAAATTAGCAGATAAAGTACCTTGTCCATTCTGTCTTAAAGCTGAGAACTCTTGAATAGGAACTCCTCCCCATAATGGAGTAGTTGCTGATGTAGAAAGAATACCACCAGCTAAATAAAACTTAACTGCTGGATCATCTTGAGCATCACCTTGCGTATAACCAGCTGTGTTAGTAGTAAATAACCCACTAGCATTGGTGGTTTGCATAGGATTTAGTGAAATTAATGCTGACATAATTTATCCTTACTTTCTGTTGTTGTTGAGGTTAAATTCCTTAACTCTTTGAGCAGGAACTTTAAAAGAATCTAGCCAACCAAAACCACCTTTGAACTTGGTAATAGTACGACCTGAAGCATCTCTTTCTTTAATTTCATATTCAGCATCATTAGCAAATACAGTTGGAGATTTAGCCATTTTCAAAGCATCATTGAAAATTTGCTTTTCAGCGATTGATAGCATTTTTTCACCTTTGATTTCCTTAATCAGATTTACATCTTTATAAGTATCAGAATAGGACTGTAACCCACGCAATAATCTCTTACGATAAGCAATTAAGCTTTCACCTTGAAGTGGTCTTGATGCAGATTTACCAAAAGATGCAAAAACAGAATCAGCTTTAGCTTGTGCATCAGCATATTTAGCTTCTTCTTCATCCATCTTCATGGCCTCTTCATCTTTCTTTGACATCTTGTCATCGTCATCATCTTCTTCATCGTCATCTTTCTTGAAGTTCATGTGACCTTTTTCTTCCATCTCACCTTCATCATCAGGCTTCATTTCACCTGCTTTTCCATGCTCTTTTGGATCAGAACCTTCAGAATCCTTACGCTTCTTGGAATCCATCTTTCTTTCCATCTTTTTTTCATGCTCAGATTCTTCTTCTTCATCGTCATCATCGCACATAGCATCATCATCATCTTTTTTGGCTTTCTTTTTATCAGCCGCAGTTACCAATGGTGGTGCTGGTAAGTTTTTCTCCATTGAATCCACACGATAAGCCAAATTGCTCAATGCAGATAAAATAGCATCTAATTTTTCACCTTGGGCATCTGCCTTTGGTGCATTTACATTTTCATTCATAGTTTGATACCTCAGGGTTAGTTAATAAAACTCCAGCTGGTTCTCCACCTTTATCCCATACTCCTTTAGATCCTCTTGCTTTTGTTACTATAGCAATATGATCCAAAAGAAATGGAACACCTTCTATTAAGAGTGGATCACCATTCTCAGTAGTAAGTGTAGTGTTTCCAGCAGTATTGTCAAATACTACTGATGGGGATGTGCTAATTTCACCTTCACAAATTTCATCGATTGCATCTTGATCGTAAATCTTCGCAATTCCCCAAACTTCATCACCTTTAATATAAGGCAACATAATACTTCCTACAGCTCTATCTTTAAATTCTTTTCCATTCAAAACTGCTGATTCAGGATGATCCATGATCACCATTAAACCATTACATCTCTTTAGAAATTCATCATTTAAATATAAAGATGAATCTCTCCATACATATTCATTAATAGAACCTCTATAAGCTAATCCAGTTCCAGTAATTCGAATAGCAATAAGCATAATATTCGCATACATTTGTGGACTTGGCAAAACATTTGATTGAATTAGTTCTGCAACATCGTATTCAGTCTTAATATTTGCCACTTGCATAGCAATTTGTTGTCCCGGATGTAATGGCATTGGAGGTTCTCCTACTGGACACCAATCGTAACCAGTAGATTCATCATTTAATATAACTTTACACTTTTTAAAGTTTCTAGCAATGTAAGTACAGAATTGACCATCATCATGCAATACTTCTAGTTTGCCTTTGTAATCAATTCCTACTTCTTCAAAACATTCTCTACGAGCTCCATCTTCTAAAGATTCATTAGGTTCTTGATGACCACCGGGCACTGCCCAAGTACGAGGATAATCACCACCATCTCCCCTACGAATCATCAAAATTTCACCTTCATCAGTCAAAAATAAAATGCCTGAAGCACGACCTTTAGCACCAGCATCTTTTGCTACTGGTTCAGATTCTGAAGCTGGTAATTGTGTTCCATGTGCATCTGCTCTAATTGAATCAGGTACACAATTTGGAACTTCCTTACCATTTTTTTCTTTCATGCCAATCTGATGATAATCTTGCCAACATGGATCTTCATCAGGAATTGATTCTGAATAATCAATCAAAGCATCAACGATGTTAGATAATTCGTTTTTTACTTCATCAGCATCACATTTCCATTTTCTCAAGGATTTATTAATTCTTGAATCAGGATCATGAGCTGTTTTCTCAGAAGTAAGTTTTGCCTTCATACCTTTCATACGAGCACAAAATGAGCTTTTACGAGATCCACCTTCAGGTTGAGGTGCTTTTAAATGAGCATGATGAGATTTATTATAATTCTCTCTGCCTTTTTCATTTAAACCACCATTTTTATTCTCACCTTTTTTAGTTTGCCAAAGTTCACTATCTGTTCCAAATCTAGGAACTGTTTCACTATTGGCAACTCTTAGATCAGATTCCATAGCTTTTTGAAGATAGTTATCAACTTTAACACCTAAAATTTTACGACTAATAGCTTCAATTTCTTGACGAATAGAAGCTAATTCATGCTTAGTTTCATCGAGCTCTAAGCTTTCATCTTCAATAAATTCAGGTGTACTTAATGGAGTAGGTTCATCAGGAGATTCATCTTTAGAATGTTTGATGAACTTTTTACCAACAGATTGAGGTATTCCAACTTTTTTAGCAAATTCAGGATTATGTGCAACACCTTGCATTAATTTTTCTTGAGATTTGCTTTTAAATGGCATAAAAATGACCTATTTGGTTTTTATTGATTGTAATGCTAATTCACCTTTTTTTGTCAAAATATTTTTGCATTGCTTTAAATTGTATAAATATACATATGAGCACCTACAATATACTTCTTCAGCTGGTTGTGTTATTTCATCTGTATAACCATGAGGATGATCTAAATAACCTTGCTTATCTGCCCAAGATCCACGAATGACATAGATTTTTTCATCTCTTTCTTTGTGATCTTTTCGATAATTGTAATTTAATTGCTTCCAATGACTAAGCCACCTTCCAGCAATTGCACCATTATCTACTGCCACAATGTCATTAATGTTTGCAATTAGCTTATGGGTTTGATCAATAATTACCCTTCTTTGCTCAAATCCCATCTTGCCCAATGATTTACGAATATCTTTCTTTTGCTGAACACGATCAACTACCTTAGATCCACCAGCAGGAATTGATGTTGCCCATCCTTCAAATCTTCTTAAAACATTATTAATTGCATCTTTACGATTTAATTTAATCAAATTAGCTGATGTTACTATTCTTCTATCCAATTCAGCTTGAAGCTTAGGTTTTAATCTATTTATATCAAACTTACTAACTCCACCTTTAACCAATGATCCTTTAGTAACCAATCTATGAAAAGCAGATCTTAATGCTTTCTCTAATTCTTGATGGATTTGTTCTTCAGGTATTAACTCAAGTAGTGCAGATTGATAAATCTTGTCCATCCACATTCTGATACGATCCTCTGAATCATAGCCATTTTCTATAATGTCATTAACTGCTTCAGTAAGTGTTTCAAAGAATGTCATTGTGTTTTTAATTTAATCATTACTATCATCAGGAATATCTTTCCATTCACCAGTTTTTAATAAATCTTCATCTTCATCCCAATCTTGAGGATTTGAATTAAAAAATTCTTTTTCTTCTTTTACTGGCATTTCAAAATCAACATCTTTTGGAATTGGTAAAGTCATTATTTTTTCCTTTTAAATAATTCATCCACATGATCCTCTAATTCTTTAGGTAGAGTACCTTTTACATATTCAGGATGAGTTACAAGGGTTGCTAATTCTGCATCAGTTTCTTTAATGTTAGTTGTGGCATATTCTGATATTTTCCATTTAATAAACTCACTAATTCTCTTTTGCTGTCCCATATCAGCTTGTTCAGTAGGAAAACCAGTTAATTTCCCTTCATTAGCCAATTTTTGCATTAATGTACCTAATTTTTTAGGAGAATTAATATTGGATTGCAATCCTAATGCGTGTGTCATTTCATGAATAATCGTAGCCTGTAGTTCGTAATCAGTACCTGCTCCTATTGTCCATTTAGGTTTATTGTCTTTTTCTCTATTTTCTCTAAAAGTTTTTTGATCTTGAATGTATTCAGGATCATAATATTTGCTATGACTAATAGAAAAATAACCAACTCCATCTTGTTGCCAAGCATGACCACAAGATTTTCCTACACCAGCTGGTGTATATGAAACTTTTGCATTTTTAAATGCTTCTTTAATATCCCATCCTCTTGAATCAAGATCATCAAAAGAACTAGCAACTTTTCCTATAATCATTCTTTGCTGTTTTGCTGATTTAGTATTAGATGTTATATCTACTGGTGTATGGTTACGAACATAAGATTTAAAACCTGAACCTTTTTCTTTATCATACTTATCACGCAATTCCTGAGCTTTAACTAAATCTCCTGAAAATTTAGCTTGAACATAATCTTTCCAAAGCTGATCAATAACTTTTTTGCTTTTCTCATTTTCAAAGCCAAAATTATATTTTTCTTTTAATTGCTTAGAAACTTCTTCAATTGGTAATTTTTCAAAAGTTTTATTGAATTCATTAATTGCTATTTGACCAGCAGAACCTGATTTTGCTTTTTCTTTATTTACAGTAGAAGATAAAGTTTTTATTTTGTCGTATAAACCCCAAAAAGTACCATTTGTTTCATTACTACGATTTTCTCTTAATTGGTTATAAACTTTTTTAGCATCCAATAAAGCTTTTTCTTTATCTTCAAATGAACTTTTTTTACTTAAATTATCTATATTTTCTATTGTAAATTTTCCAGCATCAGATAAAAGTTCATTTTGTAATGATTTTAATTCTTCGTGTATTTTTTTACTTTCAGGATCATCTTCTGATTTTAAATCAAATATTTCATAAGAAAGTTTAGTGCTAACTCTTACTACTTCATCGATATTTTTACTTTCAATTGCTTCTTTTTTTAATTTTGTAATATCTTTTAGTTTTTCTTGCAAAGGAGATAGCTTTGTTTCAACTTCATGGCTTGGCTCATGGCTTGGTTCATTACTAGGCTTTGGTGGAAATTGAGGTACTGGCATCCCATGCTTTTCAACATTCTTGGATTTATTTTTTACATCTTTTAATTCTTTGCCATTTAATTTACCACCAGCACCACCAATTACTTCACCTTGACCATTAATAAGGATATGCTCTCCTTCACCTTCACCACCATTTAAGGTGATCCAATGCTCACTATCATCATTTTTAATAACTAAATGGTCTTGGGATCTTAATAAAGCACAAACTCCTTGAGTATTTCTAGGATGAATAGTTACAAATTGACCTGATTTTTTATTAAGGAATCGCATATTTAATCCTAAGATCCACGAGTTAATTTTTCTTCAGGCATTGCACCTTGAGGTGGTTCATACTCTGATATTAGATCAGGATCTAAATTTAATGAACTTTGGAATAGATCTTCCATTTCATTAATGTTGTCTTGAGCCCATTGAATCAATGTTGCTCTATTCTGTGGATCAATTACTGGTAGAACAGTTCTTAATACTTCAGTAATCGATTTCATCTTAGTATCAGCTACTTTAACCTTTTCACTTGGTGGTTCTTCCATGAGAGAAGCCCATTCAGCTTTAAATGCGTTTTGCCACATATAAAAAGATTGTTCATAGGTCTTATCTTTGTAGATTTCAGGGTATTGATTCTGAACTGCTTCAAAGAACTCTCTATTCCAAGCTCTGTGCTGAACAATCTTATCAAAAAACTTGAATAAGCTATCCATGTCATTTCTAATACCATCAATGAATTGAACAATAGCTTTAGCATCTTCTGTACCTTCACCAAATCCTTGTGTCATTGCTTCATCTTTTAGCAGTAATGCAGGAACATCAGAAGCAGCGGCTATGTTTGCAATTATGTTGCTTCTTGCAGTAGTCATAGCAGTATCAGTATTGGTAAGGTTTAAAGCTTCAATGCTTTCATCAATATCAATAGATAGAACATTACCAGTTTTACCTTGTTGGAGATAAGTCCTCTTAATGCCTGAAGCCATTTCCATAAGGTTATTAACAATTGATCCAGCTGGTTTTTGTTTAGCAATTAATAAACCTGCTTTAAAAGTAACCAAATCATCAGTAATCATCGATTGAACAAATGATTTCATTGGGTAGAGAGCTCTTAAAAATACAGATCTACCAGTAAAACCAAATGCTGAGGATTGAAAACTAAGGTAAATAGGAGTGTTATTGAACACTACAACAGATCTACTTGGATGATATGGTTGACCAGCCGCTGTACTATAGGCTAATGGTTTTTGGAAATCAGGAGCATTGGGGTTTTGATTTGTAACAATTGATCCAGCTAAATTTAAAGGATCTAATTGATTAAAGTAAATTTCTTGATCAGCAAGTTTCCAAAGGTCTAATGGTTCAGTAGTTGGAACATTAGGAGATCCAATAACAATTGCACTTGCTCCATAAGCTCTTTTAATGAAACTTACATCACGAATATGATTAGTAGCACCTAATTTATCCCATTCACGATTAAAAGCATCAACAAGCATATCTTTGGGTTCTGCATCTACATTAATCTCTCTAGGCTTGGATAAAGCCATGACAATAGGCTTTTCTACGAGTTTTCCACCTAAAGGATGATATTCCCATAGGGTTTTACATAATTGATAACCAGCATCAGAACCCGGCTCTATATCTCCAGCTGTCAAAATATCAATAAGAGTTCCACCAACTTTTGTTGTAGTAATCGTTATATCTGACATGGTTATCCTTATTGTAAAATCATATAAATATTGTATCAGTAACCTCTTTTATCTCCAACTCCTATTGCTATTCCATAGGTAAAACAGTCTAGCAAGTCATCCGCCCTTTTATGTGCATCTTTATCTCCAATACGGAAACCAGTTACTTGAGTAATCAAATGATTTCTTGTTGAACCTTTGAATGATGATACTTTATCAAAAGCATATTGCGATATTTTTAGCTTTTCTTGATGATAATGCCCTGAAACTGAAATAGCTCTTTCATCCTTTCCTACAGCTGTGAGCTTTGAATCAATACTATGAGTATTCCATCCCCTAGTTCTGCCTTGTTGAATTAAGATTGATCCAGTAGCAGTATCTTCAATAAATAACCCAATTGAGCCATGCCTTGCTTGTGTTTGTTTAGCAAATTCTTCTAATCTTTGAAAAATAGTAGGAATAAAGCTTTCTAATAATGCTCCATCCACTTGATAAATATCCCAATCAAGGATAATTAAAGGTTGTCCATAAAGCTTATTGATTGCAAAGTAAATTACTCCTGTACCATCATTTTCTTTACCACCTTTGACTGCTGTATCCATGACTGCATAGACACCATCACATTTATCTGGATAGTCTATGGGTTTACCATCCTTGAGCATCTTATCAAGGCTAAAAAAGGCAATTCCTGACCAATCTACGAACTCAGCTAGGTATTCTTGTTGAAATACTAATGGGTTATTTCTTTGTCTTTCTTTTTCAAGTTCCTCAAGGGGTACAAAAGGATTTGTACTGGTTGGCTTGTGAAAGGTTGTAAATCCCATACTAGGATCATTACAGATGGAATAAAAGAAGTTTTCAGTATCTACACCATTGGGAGTTGAAAATACCCATGCAGTACCTCTTGTGGTTAGCATGGTAGGTTTAATTGATTTATGCCAAATATCCAACATTTGAGGAGTTTTGGTAAATGATGCTTCATCAATCAAAATCAGATCATATTCACGACCACGACCAGCTAATTCATTGTCATTCAATACCCAAAAATCAGCTTTTCCACCATATTTTGATTTGATTGTTCCTTCATTACGATTTGCTGTAGAAATTATTGGAGTTAATATCTCTCTTATATGATCAAATGGTTCTTGAAGCTGTTTGTATTCAGGAGCAAAAATTCCTACAGATTTCTTCTTACATACCCCATCTGTGGCTAGGATTTCTAAAAACTTAGTTTTACCCCATCGTCTGCCACATCGTACCCCATTGAGCTGTGATTGATTCTTGTATAAATCAATTTGCCCTGTGTGAAAAGTTGGTGCATAAATATCATATTTCATTAGGAGCTGGTAAACCACCATGATAGTTAATTTCTACTGTTCCAGTATTCTCTACTTCTTGTCTATCTCTCCAACCAAGAACATTCTTTGCAGTAAATATAGCAAATGATGGATTAAATGCTCCTGCCATTGATCCTTCAATCAAGATAGATTCTTGAAAATCCTTGGCTTTTTTATATGCGTAAGAAAATCTTGGATGTTTAAGATTTCCATTAGCTAATTTAGCAGTTGCCCAATCATGTAATGTTTCTCTTGTTACCCCAATGTTACAAGCAAATCTAGTTAATGTAGGGAACTTACAAGCAATGATTTCTATTTTCTTTCCACCATTTTTATCAGGAAGAATATGTGTAGTAAAAGGTTCTATATCAAAGAACTCTATAATCTTTTCACAATACTCCTCCTTGTAAACAGTAGGTCTACCAGCAGGTAAGCAATCTTCAGGTTTTTTTCTCTTAGTCATAGTATTGATGTTATCACAAGTTATAAGGGTTTGTACCTATCTTTTCTTTGACGAGAAGTAAGAGTTCTTGTTGGGTAAGGTTGTAAGTTCTTTCAAATCTTTTAGTGCCAAGTCCATGAATACCGGTATTTCCTCGATGGTGCTCATAGCACAAGGGGATAACTGGAGCATTTTTCCTTGGGATGTTACCTGTTCTGACATGATGCAGTTCGCATCCACAATCTGTTGTTTCATAGCCAAGTTGTGAACAGATGATGCAACCCAATGATGCCACTTTTCCAAAGTATTCCTTCTGCTCCCTGACTGTTTGTTTTTTTTGTATTGCATCAAAATGTATTCCATTTAATTTAGGCATTAATATCTATTCCCTGATCAATAGCCCATGCCATGATGTATTCAATAAATTCTGTCATTTCATTAACTGTTAAATGAGAAGTATGACGAAAAACAATATCTACCCCTTGGAAGTCAAGTGCTGGTAATATTTCAATTGATTCACCTCTTGCTCTTAACCAACCAGCTGTAAGGAGTCTTTTCCATGTATCTACTGCTCTTAGTTTTCCTGCCCATTCTACCTTGGATGATATTTTTTGGATGAGTGCATGAAGTAATGCATTTTGTTCTAAGGATCTGCTTTTAGGTTTTACCTCAACTACATATCCTTCAGGAGCATTTTTAAGTGCTTGAATTGCATTATTTCTTGCCACTTCATTAGCAAGAATAAAAAATTGTTTCATTTAACTTTTTTATGAATGTAAGTGTATTGCCAAATATTTCTCCTACCTCTTGGATGAGGATTAGGGATTTTTTCACGAACTGCAAATTTCATTTTTACCAAATGACATAAAGCCATTGAAATTTCAGTTGCATTTAAATCGCAATTTTTCAAAATATCTGCATAGGTAAAAGGAGTTTGTTGATTAACAAGAAACTCTCTTACCTTTTTTACAGCATTTCCTTTGGGTTCAATTTTTATCTTTTCCATATAAATAATATATCATAATTTATCTATATTCCTAAGAAACATTCCATAATTATTTACTTGATCAGGTATAACAAGATCAGGTTTAAACCTTAATCGATTCTTTTTAAATGCCCTATAGTCTACATGGTGATGCCATCGATTAAATCTCCATACCACCTTAGCAACATCAGGATGCATATTAGCCAACATTTGAGATTTAGGTAAAGTTCCTTCTTTAAAATAAAATTCATCTGAGTTACCACCTTTCATGGTTTGAGTTTGTGCTTTTTCTTGGATAAATGCATTGAATTGAACAGTACACCAACCATCTTTAAGAACCCTTAGGGATAGATCTGTATCTTCGTTATACCTTCCTCTCCACCTGTAAGGAATATCATTCCTAATGAGCAAACAAGAGTAAATCCTAGTATTTAAAATAAAAGGAGGATGCTGTTCTTTCGATTGACAAAAAAAATCATAGTTAAAACCAGCTATGGCTAAATTTTCATATCGATCTACAAAATCTTCTGAAGCTTTAAAAATTGCTCCAGTAGTTACTTTGACCATCAGATTACGATTTAATCGTTGAAATGATGCAATGTTGTCATCCATTACCCAATGCCATGAAGCATTTAAACTAATGGAATGATCCCATGCAAAATTACGAGCACAACCAGCACCTTTTCCTTTTGTGAATCCAAGATCATCATAGGGATCATAATCTTCTAAGTATTTTTTAGGAAGAATAAGGATTTTTTCAGGATTAATTACATTTGCATATTGTTCATATTCCTGTTCTTCAACAATGATGTAATAAGGAACATTGATCTTTTCTAATGCTTTACTGGTTAATCTGCTTTCCCATCTGCCTTTAGAAACAATATAAATTGGATAATTAGGATTCATCAACATATCTTAAATTAGAAACAATTCTAGGTTCAGCATAAGGAAACCAAATAGTTTTTTGATTCTCAGTAATCTTTTGATCCATAAGTTCTTCAAATTTCTTTACATCTTCATCATTCCTAAATCGAACATAAATAACTCGATGAGGTGATAGATCACCTTGCACAAATTCAGGCATATTTTTCCAATGATCTTTCCAGCTTGGTTCAAGTTCTCCATCAAATAAATCAGTCATTAGTCCTCCAAATATTTAATTATTGGTTGATTAAAACTTTCTGTAAATTGTTGACTTCTCTTATCAAACCATAATCCTAGTGTTCCTTCCCAATCCCCATTTCTTTGCTTTGCAGTAATTAAAAATGTATCAGGTTGTGAATTATCAGCAATTTTATTTTGTTCAGTTTCTTTTTCTTTTATTCGATTTCGAGCAATCAAAATAACATTATCTGCAAGATCAGTAATTACTCCTGAACCTTTAATATCTTTCTTTTCAGCTATTCGATTGCTTTCCCCACCTTTACGAATGTGATGGACTAAATGAATATGCATTTTTGTTTCTTTGGCTACATCACACAAAGCATCTACTAAATCCTTTTGACCATTAAAATCATCTTCTCCTCGAACCAATTTCATCATGGAATCTAAAATAATATGATCACAATTTAAATGTTGTTTTGCGTATCTACACAATGCTATTGATTGCCAAGGTTCAATTCTGCCTTGATGATCAAATAAAAATGCTTTCTCTTTTCTCCAGTGCATAAACTGTTCAATATCTTGATTTGATACATTTAAAGAGCCTACTGCTTGTCGAACCATTCGTGATAGTGTCTTTTTTGGTGTCATTTCTAAAGAAGCAGTAAGAACCCTTTTATTAGCTTTTAAAAGAGCAAGTTTTAATTGACCAAGAATAAGAGATTTACCTGATCCATTTTCACCTGCCCAAATGGTTAGCTCAGAATGTCTTAGTCCAACAAGCTGATCCAGTTTCTGCCAAGGTAATTTATCTCCTTCAATGCCTAAATGACGATTTTTATAGTAATTCTTAATTTCATCTTCAAATACTGCCTTTTCTTTAATTTGATACATAATTTCGTGAAATTCACGATACTGCTCTAAATCAATGTTGATTAACATAAAGCTCATTCTCCGAATCTGAAGCTAGTAAAAGCTTTGGTTTTAAATTAATGATATGTAAATACCAAGCTAAAAATTGTTCATCTGTACCATCTTTATGCAGTAAATGAACAATTTGATTGTTTAAAAATGCTAAATCAATTCCTCTTGGCATATCTTTTTCAATATAGATACTTGGTAAAGCACAATAATTGTCTTTAGGATTAAACCATTCATCTTTAGTACCTACGAATACAAATACTCCATGCAAATAATTGTTGTTGTACCAAAACTTAAAGGCTTCATCCTGTCCAATCATATAAAGCTCACTTTCTCTTGAGATTTAATTGATACTTTAGTTCCACCAGCATCCTGACATCTTGAAAACCATCCACTTAAAAATTTGTTATAGTTACTTTTTTTCTTTGTAGGATTAGCTTTTAACCATACTATTGCTTTTGATAATTCAATATCAAGGTTTATCGCTGGATATGCTTCCTTCCATAACTGTTTTTGTATGTCATCAATATTTTCAAAACAATTATTTTCAGCATTGAAGCTAATTGCTTTCGATGCACCCATACCCATACCCATACCCTTACCCACGCTGACATATGTCTGACATATGTCTGTCAATTGACCACAATCTGCTGACGGATATTTTTCTTTGCTCCTAACTCTTTGTTCCCATTTAAGAATTTGTAAATAAGGTTTATTTTCTACTTGATAGCAAATTGCTAACCCATGTCTGACAAGTGACTGCAAATAGTTGTCAATTTTTTCAAGTTTTAAATTTTCTTTTAATGGAAAACATCTTGATTTAAGTATGGGAAGTCTAGCATCCATACGACCATAATCATCACTAACAACCAATAACCTATAAAAAAACACTTCTTCTTCAGGGGTAAGTTCATTTAAAGCTGATGAATCAACAATGCCTTCCTTTAACAATCTATTTGGCATATTATTCCCCAAACAAATCAGGTCTAAGCATTTCTTTTGTTAATCTACCTTCAGACAAAATACTAATTTTCTTTAAATGTTTAATAGGTATTTGTTTTCTAGAAAGCCAGTTATAAACTGCTGTATTTCTAACACCTAATAGTTTTGAAAGCTCGTCTAAAGTACCAAATTCAACTTGCAAATGTTTTTTAATTTCTTCCATAAATCCTCCTTAAAAAAAACGATACCACGAAATTGTGAAGAAATGCAATAAAAACAAATAAAAATATTTAGGTAAAGAATTAATAAAGAAATAAAATTATGAATTACTTAGAAAGTATTTTGATGAGTTGTATAGCTGAATCAATAGAATCAATCCTAGCTACAGTTCCACCTTTCCATGCTTGTAGCCATTTTTCTTGATGAGGAGTGTAATTAGCTTTAGCACTGGATTTAACTTCTACAAGAGCTGTTTTATTGTTAATTCCCACCAGTAAATCAGGACAACCTTTACCAACTTTACTAAGATCCATTACTATTGCTCCCATTTTTCGCATGGCATTAATAATTTCTTGTTGGTTTTTATCAGTTCTTTTTGAAAAAGTCATAGTTTTATTTAGATTTATGATATAATAGTTTGGAGTAGTAATTTTACTACCTTATTTCACGAAAGGAATATAAATGACAATGACCTATGATGATTGGTTGCAAGATCCATACCATGATCAAACTTTTTGCCAAGAAGATGTAAATGAAAAAGTTAAGGAATTAACTTCTGAAGGAGCAGATTTTGATCCTTATGATTGGCAAAATTTTACTGATGCTCTTTGTAATGCCAATGTTAAAGAAATTGGACAAATTTTTAGTTTTTCTATTGATAAAGAATATGAAAAATTAGGTAAATTTATTCATTCTTTAGTAGTCACTGAGATGGAAAAAAGAGCTGAGAAACAAGCTATTGAAGATTTTGAGCAAGATTCTGTTTTTGTAGAATAACCCCACGAAAGGAAATTTCTAATGAAAGTTTATAAAGCAATTAATGCTGTGCAAGATGAATTATCAAAGATTGGTATTACCAAAAGTAGAACCAATAGCCAAGGAGCTGGATATAAGTTTAGAGGTATTGATGATATTTTTAACACTATTAGTCCATTGTTAGCTAAAAATGGTCTTTGTATTTTGCCTAGAGTTCTTGCTAGGGAATGTGTAGAGAGAATTAGTAAAAATGGTGGAGCTCTATTTTATGTAACAGTTGAAGTTGAATTTGATTTTGTTTGTGCTGAAGATGGATCAAAGCATACAGTTAAAACTTTTGGTGAAGCTATGGATAGTTCTGATAAAGCTACCAATAAAGCAATGTCAGCCGCCTATAAATATGCAACATTACAAGCATTTTCAATCCCAACAGAAGGAGATAACGATACTGAAAATCAATCACCTGAAGTAACACCTAAAGCAGTTGCAAAGCCAGTAGCAACTATAAATAAAACCCCATTGACTGAAAGTCAAGTTGCAGATTTTCTAGCATCAATTGATGCATCAACAGATTTATCTGAACTTGAAAAAGCTTTTAAATCAGCATATCGATTTGCTTATGGACAGCAAGATCAAGAAGCCATTAAACAATTTACTAACAAAAAAGATGCAAAAAAAACTCAATTGGAGAATAAATAATGAATAACTTAGCCCTATATACCATTGCTGATCAATATTTAATTGATATGCAAAAATTGCAAGAGATGGAGATTGATGAGCAAACTTTTGCTGATACATTAGAAGGTCTTTCAGGTGAGCTTGAAATAAAAGCAACAAATGTTGCCATGTTTATT